>PVBE011143204.1_pt1 | contig 31319 bp, 23 predicted proteins | sample 1631181 | NCBI WGS metagenome assembly PVBE01 (sample SAMN08397723, study PRJNA350692) | Marine metagenome, whole genome shotgun sequencing project. | isolation source: water | place: Pacific Ocean | collected 2012-04
CCTTGAACATGGGAAGCCCTTCGGGAGCAGAGAGTACATCCCCTGTAAAGACGACGATATCTGGATTCAAGGATGTAACAAGCTCCGTCACCTTTGCTTCGTTGCGGACTCTTCCAACGGAATGAGAGTCTGTTAAATGTACGATTCGGACGGTACTCCCAGCTGCTATCTTCTTCGTTTCAACTTGAATTCTTTCAATATGTAAACGATAGGGTTCTACAAGATAGCCCCAGAAAAGACAAATAATTACAAAGATGAAGAGAATGTGCATCAACCAAGCTGGTTTTGAAGAGATGAGCTTTCGGTATTTTTCCTCTTTGAAATGATCTTTGAGCAGCTTTCCTGGAATCTTTCTCATTATTGTAAGAAATATGAAAACTATCTCCCACGAGAGCACAATCCATACAAATGCAATAAGCCCTATAGCAAGTAGGGAACTCAATGGACTGGCAAAGGGCATGTGTATACAGAAATGACAAGCCTAAGCTAAATAACCTTCTTTACCAAGAACGCCAACGCCGTATAACAAGGGGTTATCCGACGTCGCTTTTCCTTCCAAATGACTGTAAGAGGCACACCTACGTTGTCGCCCCCTCAGCCTGAATAACGCCCATGTGGATATCCGAATTACCGAATTTCCACCACGACGCGATAATAGTGGTTATGCGATGTCATTTCTGGTGTCTGGATTGTTGACGAATTCTAAATGATATAGTAATCAGTTTACAGGCCCTAACTGCTTACCCTATCATTATGAATCTCAAGCTTGTATCCAGTGAACTCGTCATCGACCTCGCTGTGTTCGAGGCATCATCTGCACAGGAGCCGCCCCTCCCGTAGTCGTAACCTATATCAAACTGTACCGTCCCCAAGCCCCCCATGGCCGACACCTATCACATCGGGCTGAACAAGGGCGACGTCCCCAAGATCATGCTCCTTCCCGGCGATCCCGCTCGTGCTGAGTACATCTCCAAGTTCTTCGACAATCCGCGCAAGCTGGCCCAGAACCGCGAGTTCACCACCTTCGTGGGCAGCTATAAGGGAGTACCGATCGGCGTAACGTCCACGGGCATCGGCGGGCCGTCGGCTGCCATAGCCGTGGAAGAGCTCATCCAGGTGGGCGCCGACACATTCATCCGGGTGGGCACCGCCGGCTCGCTCCAGCCGCACGTCAAGCTCAACGACCTGGTCGTAGTCAGCGGGGCCGTTCGCGAGGACGGGACCAGCCGCCAGTACGTGCCCATCTCTTTTCCCGCCGTGGCCGACATCGACGTCATGGACGCACTCCGGCTCTCCGCCCGGGACAAGGGCTACCAGTACCACATCGGCCTGGCGCATGTCAAGGACGCATTCTACATCGAGGAGCCCGCTGACATACCCATCGGTGTCGACCTAGAGAAGAAGTGGGAATTCTGGAAGAAGGCCGGCGTGCTGGCCACCTCCATGGAGTCAGCGTCGATCTTCGTGGTCGCCCAGATCCGCGGATGCAAGGCGGGCACCGTGCTCGTGGCCGTGGGCGAGACCGCCGAGGGCGAGCCGTTCTCGGACATCGACACTACTCCGGGCACCAACAACGCCATCACCTGCGCTCTGGAGGCCGCCGTCCGCCTGCACGAGGCTGGTGACGAGGGCGTGCTCAAGTGAGGATCGTCGCGCACACGGACTTCGACGGCCTTGTCTCGGCCGCCTTGGTGTCCATGGCCACGAGCATCGACGACGTGGTGTTCACCCGACCCGATACGGTGGACGAGGTGGCGGAAGAGGGCGACATCGTCGTCGACCTCCCTTACACGCCAAAAGCATCGGTGTGGCTCGACCATCACGCGTCACAGACCGGGCGTGTGCAGGGCATCACCTACGAGGGTGAGTTGGACCCCACGGCACCCTGTGCGGCCGTGGTGGTCGCGCGCTACTACGAGCTTGCAGGACCGCGGGTGGACCGTATCCTGGAGCTCGCCCGTGCAACCGACCAGTTCCGGATGGAACTACCAGACGTGCGTAGGCTCACCTTCGCTCTAGAGTACCGCCAGGACAGCAGGTTCCTCCTGCACATCCTCCGGCTGGTCCGGGACGAGGGGATGGACGCGGTGTTCACCGACGCCACGTTCCTCAAGCGCCTGCGCCGGTTCACCGAGGAGCGGGAGGCGCCCACCCTGAAGCTTCTGGAGAACGGCGACCGTGTCACCGTCTGCGACGGGCGGATCGCCCTCGTCGACGTACCCGATCGGAAGCGGTACTCGTCCAAGGTGGCCGAGCTGGCCCTCTACGAGCAGGGTATCGATCTGGTGATCACCGTGACGACGCATACGGACGGCCGGGGCCGTCTCTCCTTCGGCACCAATCCGGACCGTGACGTGCCTTTCGACTGCAGCCGTGTGGCCTCGGCCCTTGGCGGTGGCGGTCATCCGTACGCTGCAGGTGCGTCGTTCGATCCCGAGCTCAGGGAAGGGACCGTGGAGCGGCTAAAGGAGCTCATCACAGAGGAGTGCGCCCGCCAGGGCATACCGCTTCCCGCAGGATGCCTCGATAGCTAGCTCTTTGTCAGGAACACGGGGATGATACCACCACCACCCTGGACGTTGGATGGGAAGCCGGCACGCGTGAGCACCTCGACGATCTTGGCAGTGACCTTCCCATTGCGCCACTCCCAGTGCACGTAGGGATCGAAGTCCAGCAGGTCCGAGGTGATTACGAGCTTGCCCTTGCGCCGCTCGTCCTTCTGCGGGCTCACCGTGTCGGTCGGCATGGTGCTGGGGAAAATCTTCTCCTGGACTATGAGCGCATCCGCCTCGTCCGGGGCCATGCTGGGGAACTCCTCCAGCGACTTGAGCACCTCTGCGCGTGTCAGACGCAGGCTCCTCCCTCCGTGGACTGCGTTCGACTTCAGGATGAAGTCGTCCGCCCGGGCGCGCACCTTGTCGACGTGACCCCGCAGTTGCGTGGTGACGGGCATGGCGGCGCGGACGAGCTCGGCGTCCTCCGAGCTGGAGGTGAGGCTGTCAGCGTGCTCAAGAGCGAGACCGATGGCCTCGCGGGCCTCGAAGAGCGCGGTCCACGGCGGTTCCTGGACGACTATGTCGCCCTTGACCGATGCGCGGAGGATGCGGTCGATGACCGGATGGTTCCAGGTGCTGGCGTCCGGCTGGTTGCGCAGGTAGAAGACGTCGACCGTCGTGTCGCCCTCTTCGGTGTGCATGGACACCTCGCTCCCCTTGAACGTGAGAATTGAGGCGAGCTCGCCCTCCTTGACGGTGTGAGCGTCGACGCCGAAGCTTCGCATGGTCCCGGCCCAGTTGGCGTGCTCGTTGGGATTGTAGCTCTCATCGGACACGGTCATGATGACCGTGGGACGTTTCTTACCGCTCTCGGCCCGGAACACGTCAGCCTGGGCCTTGAGCGCGCCGAAGGAGAGATTGCGGACCTTGCCCTCGAGACCGAAGGTCTCGAACGACACCCGCTCGAGCTGGCCGACGAGCCACTGCCCCGCAGCGCCCCACCAGTTGAGCTCGTAGGTCTTGGCAGGAGTGCTGTAGAGGGGGCCCGGGGCGGATACAACGGCCTTATCGATGCGCAGCACGCTGCTCTCGGTAGTATCGACGCTGATGGCGTCCATGATGCCCAGGGCGTCCAGTGCCTTGTACTCGGGCAGGTAGGAGATCTTTCTCAGGATCTCGGGCGTGTGCACCAGATTGATGAACGCCTCGATGATCGCCCGGATGCATCGCTGCTCGCTCTCGACATAGGAGCTGGGCACGATGCGCGGGATGAAGCTCGAGTTGATGACCGTCTCCTCAAGGCCAATGGACGCGTTGCCGAAGATGACGTCGTTGGCGACCAGCGATCGCACGTACTCATCCCGCTTTGCCTCGTACGTCCGCGGGCCCCAGGCGGAAATAGTATCGATGAGAGGTGCGTACACCGGATTCTCCAGCCCTGCCAGACGGCCAAGGAAGTCATCGGGCTTCAGGAGCGTCTTGATCGGTGCCCCCAGCAGCATTTCATCGTAGTGCCGGTCCCAGTCGACAGTTCTCACGTACCCGCCCCGGGGGCTAAACGCTATAAATCATTGCCCATGGACCGGGCGCTTTACTCCGGTCCGGACCGGGCCACCCTGTCGAGGAGCGGTCCCAGCTTGTCGCCGAGACCGGTGCGCCTGAGATAGGCCTCGATATGCTCCTGCTCGTCCAGGTCGAGGATGTAGCGTCCCGTCACCCCGAGCCGCTCGATGTGGCCTGAGCCCATCAGCTCCTCCAGATAGGATGATGCCTTGCCGGCGCCGGACGACCAGAGCGCGCGGTCGAGGTCATCTGATGTGATGGGGCCCCGGGAGAGCACCATCAGCACCTGCCCGAACTCTGAGAGCCGGCGTGCGGCCAGGGGATCGTCGGCGCGGTTCAGGTCATCGAGCGTTCGCGCCAGTACGCTATCGCCCCTGAGGTCGTCGGGATCCCGCCGGTGTATGGCCTCCACGAGCTCCGTGTCCAGGATGTCGCTCAGTCCCTGGTCGGCCACAGCCCCACGAGCCTTTACCTTGGACGCTGCATCCGGGGCATGTCCCGGCCTCACCTTCGCAAGGAGGGTGTCGAGTACAGGCCCAAGGTCCTCCCCGAGTCCCGTACGGTCCAGGTAATCCTCCATCCGCTCATGCTCCCTGTGTGCCAGGAGGTATCGGCCTGTCAGCCCGAGATGCTCCACGTACCCGCCCTCTTCCAAGGCACCGAGGTAGGTGCTTGCCCTGCCGGCCCCCTCGGACCAGAGCACACGGTCGAGGTCCGTTGCGGTGATCGGGCCCCGGGAGAGCACGAGCAGCACCTGGTTGAGCTCTATTAGCTTGCCCTCTGACTCGGGTCCACTTGTCCGCCTGTGGTCCACGAGCATCCGGGCCAGGAGGCAGTTCCCGGCAAGGCTCTTGGTCGAGCGGTCGAAGAGCACTGCCTTGAGGACGGCCTCGAGGGCCCCGGAACCCATTGGCGGCGCCGGGGATCGGGGTGGCTCGGCCTTTATCGGTGGGGCTGTCTTTGATACAGTGACCGGTCCCTCCGACGGTCTCGGGAGCCTGCGCGACCTGAGCGCCTCGAGTGCGGCCGGCGGCTTGGGCGGTGTGGCCCAGGACAGGAACCGCTGCGCAAGAGCGCGGAGCGTACCTATTGCGGGTTCGGAGGGTTCCCGTGATCCCGGTGGGGGTAAGGGCCCCAGCAGGCGCGGACGCGTCGCCTCCGGCAAGGCGACCTTCTCTGGGATCGGTTCCGGCAGAGGCTCCAGCAGAGGGGGAGGAGGGGGCTTCGGAGGGGCCACCTTCTCGACCTTCGGCGGAGAGAGCGGGCGCTCCAGTAGACGGGGACGGGGTGTCACCTTCTCGACCTTGGGCGGAGAGGGCGGGCGCTCCAGCAGACGGGGACGGAGAACCTTAGAAGGTGTTACCTTCTCGACCTTGGGCGGAGAGGGCGGGCGCTCCAGCAGGCGGGGACGGAGAGCCTTAGGAGGTGTTACCTTCTCGACCTTAGGCGGAGAGGGAGGAGGCTCCAGCAGACGGGGACGTGGGGGCCTAGGAGGTGTCACCTTCTCGACCTTAGGCGGAGAGGGAGGAGGCTCCAGCAGGCGGGGACGGAAAGCCTTAGGAGGTGTTACCTTCTCGACCTTGGGCGGAGAGGGTGGGCGCTCCAGCAGACGGGGACGTGGGGGCTTAGGAGGTGTTACCTTCTCGACCTTGGGCGGAGAGGGTGGGCGCTCCAGCAGACGGGGACGTGGGGGCTTAGATGGTTGGACTACCTTCTTCTCGGGTGGTGGAATAACGTCCTTCGGCCTCGGAGGTTTCGGTGGGGATGGGAGCTTCCTCGGTCTCGGTGGCTTCGGTGGAGCGACCACCTTTGCTGGCCGAGTGATAGCAGGCGCGGGCCTCATCCCGGAATGACCGAGCATCATGTCGACAACGGGAACGAGCCGCTCATCGAGACCCGTGCGGTCCAGGAACGATCCGATCGCCTCTCGCTCTTCGGGCAACATAGCATAGCGGCCGTTCTCGTCCCGCTCGGCGTAGCCCTTCAGTTTCAGCGCCTCAAGGTAGTACACGCCCTTGCCGGCCCCCTCGCCCCAGAGGACACGGTCGAGCTGGTCTGCTGTGACCGGGGTCCGGTAGATCACCAGATGGACGCGGTACACCTCTGCCAGCTTACACATGCTCTCAACATCGGTGGCACTGATCCGCTCACGGAACAGCTTGGATAGGAGGCATTCGCCCTTCAGGGCCTTTAATGGGAGCTTTGTCAAGGCCCGGTTCAGCTCGCGCTCGATTATGTTGGCGTAGGTGTTGGCCGCTACCAGCCTGGCGACCTCGCGCACGACCTTCTCGGGTAGGGGGACGTCCTTCTTCTCCTTCTGCACGGTCTCCCGGGGAGGTGCCTTGACCTTCGGTCGCGGCCGCTCACGTACTCTCCTGACCATCTCGTCGAGCACTGGATTCACTAAATCCCTGAGGCCGGTGCGCTCGAGTAACTTCCCGGTCATTCGTCGCTGGTCCACCGCGAGGACGTATCGGCCCGTCCTTCCCATACGCTCTACATGGCCTGTCTCAGCCAGCGCCGAAAGACACATGTGTGCCCTGCCGCTATCCTCCCAGACAGCTTGGTCAAGGTCATCCTCAGCGATGGGGCCGCGGTCGAGCAGGAGCAGCACCTGCACAAGCTCGGATAGCGTTGCCTTTAGCCCTCCATCTGTTACCTTGGAGCCGTCGGCGAGCACCTTCGCTACCAGGGACGGATCGCTGAGCGCATCTCCCGTGAGCCGGGGGACCGCTGCCAAGAGCCGCTCGTCGAGGTCGAGCGATAGGCGGGTTCGGGCCCTGGATTCCTGCACTGGCACGACAGCCTCAGCAGGAGCAAGTGCCTCCTGGAGCGCCCGGCCCTTCGGTGGTTTGAACTGGTCCGGCTGGCTCGGCATCTTCGGCGGCTTGAACCTGTCAAGCGTCGGACGCTTGGGCGGCTTGAACCGAGTGGGTGGGGACGGAAACTCCTCTGTGGCAGGTGGCGTCAGCACGGTCGGCGGGGTGGGTGGCGTCGACACGGTCGGTGGGGTAGGTGGTGTTGGCACGGTCGGTGGGGTAGGTGGTGTTGGCACGACTGTCGGTTCGATCACCTCGATCGGAGCAGGTACCTCCGGGAGCGTCCGGCCCTTCGGTGGTTTGAACCTGTCCGGCTCTTCCGGCGCTTTCGGCGGCTTGAACCTGTCGGGTATCAGTCGCTTGGGCGGCTTGAACCGGGAGGGCGGGAACTGTACATCCTCAGGGGCAGGTGGCGTAGGCGGCGTCGGCACGGCTGACGGCGATGACAGCGCAGGTTCGCCTGTCGGTGTCGGAGGTGTCGGGGGCCGCGGGAGCTCTTTTGTCAGTTCCTCCACGATCTGGACGGGGAGCTGTCGCACGCCCGCATGCCTGAGCATCATATCGAGCACGGGTACGAGCCGTCCCTCGAGACCTGTGCGCTGGAGGTAGGCCATTGTCCTCCTCCGTTCATCGGGTACCAGGAAGGCCCGTGCGGGCTCACCACGACGCTCCAGATAGCCCTTCGCCACGAGAGCGTCCATATAGGAGGCACCCTTCCCCTCGCCCTCGTCCCACAGGACACGGTCGAGCTCCTCTGCGGTGGCGGGGGTCCGGTAGAGCACGAGGACGCCCCGGTAGACCTCGGCGAACTTCTGGAGCTCCTCCGCCTTCGTCGTCCGCGAGCGGTCCGTGAACAACCTCCCTAACAGACACTTATCCTCGATGCTCTCCGCTGAGAGCCGGGCGAGACCACGATTGATCTCGCGCTCGAGGACGTTGGCGAAGCTACGGTGCGCGTGCCGGTACGCAGCACTCGTGGGAGCGACGACAGGTTCGACCTCGGCGGGAGTCCTCTCGATCACACCGAGTATCATGTCGAGGACAGGATCGATGACGGACAGGAGACCGGTCCGGATCAGGTAGGCCGAGTCATGCTCCTTTTCGTCGGGGCTGAGGAAGAAGCGGCCGGTGGCGGCCTCCTTGTCGAGGTAGCCACGCTCCAGCAGGCCATTGAGCAACTTCTCGCCCCTTCCGACACCTTCCTCCCAAAGTAGCCAGTCGGCCTCTCCGGCGAGGAGCGGTCCATGCTGAAGGAGGAGGAGGAGCTGGTAGGTTGAGACGAGCTCATCTGCAAGGGAGGGGTCCTCGACCTGGAGCCGCTGGAGGAAGAGGCGCGAGAGCAGGCAGTCGCCCATCAATCCCTCTGGCGGCCGCTGTGAGAGCGTCTCCACGAGCTCCTGGTCGAGCAGAATGGACAACCTGTTCCTGCGCGGGCGGCTCGTGGCGGTCTCGACCCCTCTCACGTCCTTCTCCCGTGTCACGTCCTCCAGGCCACCGAGCATCATATCGATGACCGGCTCGACAACGGTCCCGAGCCCGGAAGCGGCCAGGAAGGCCGACACGCGCATCCCCTCATCGGCGTTGAGGCGATATGAACCCGTGAAGCCAAGGCGCTCTACGTACCCTTTCGCGGCCAGTGCCCGGATGAAGTGCATGCACTTGCCTTTTCCCTTTCGCCAGATGAGTTCGTTCAGCTGCTTTGTCGAACGCGGACCGCGGTGGTGTTCTGTAATGTACCATCGATGTAGACCCTGATGTTGGTGCCGTCGAAGGTCCCCGCCACGTGATGCCACGTGTGGGTGAACATGATCGGGGAGGAGACGGCCTCCGGCCAGTTGTCACCGATCGCGATGCTGAAGGAGAGTTTACCGTTCTCCCCCGCCCTGAGGACGTATCCCTTACGCACGTTGTCCGGCCACTCCTCCTTGCTGACGATGGTGCCTTCATGGGACTCAGACGTCCAGGCAGCGGCCCTGATCCAAGCCTCGACGGTGATCGATCCGGTGATCTGGAGGCTGCTGTGGTCCGGTACGCTCACGAAGTCGTCCGTTCCGTCAAAGTCCAGCGCCTTGCCGAAACCGGACACGGGCGCGTTGTTCACTGCAGTGGTGAGGAGGACGAGCAGGAGGAGCGTGAAGGAAAGCTTCCGCACACCACGGGAGGGGATTTCCCGCCGTCCTTCCTTTGCTCTACCACCCTGGTCTAGTCCTTGGCTGGATCCACCCATAGCTTTCCCTCTTCCCGTCGCACACGGTGCGTCCGGGGTCTTTTGGGTGTCCTGTTCTCACCTGCGGGACCTCTCGCATCTGGCGGCAGCTCCGGGACATACATATTCCCATAGCTACTGTCAGGATAGAGTTTAGGCGTGGTTGCCATATAAGGGTATCGACTGGATGGCCTTACGGGTAACGAAATTACGTCACCATGTTAAGGTGAAAGCCCGAGATACTGTGTGACCCGTGGCCACTCGTTCCCTATTCCTTCTTCTTGGGCTTCTTATTGGATTACTCGACCTCGCTCCCAGAACTCTCATCTCCCTCCAGGACCTCGGCAGTCCTTGGCCCCGAGCATCATGTCCAGGACGGGTTCCACGACGCCCTTGAGGCCGGTGAGGCGCAGGAAGGACTCGGTGGCCCTGAACTCGTCAGGGCTCAGCGAGTGGATGCCGGTGATCTCGTCGACGACTATGTGGCCCTTCTCGACGAAGCCGGGCATGTACTCTCCCGCCTTGCCGTGGCCTGCCTTCCAGATGACCTTGTCGAGGTCCGCCGCGGTGAGAGGCTGCTTGTAGAGCGTCAGAACGAGCTGGTAGCCGTCGGACACCTGCTTGGCGATGTCAGCGTTCGTAGAGCGGTACCGGTCGGCGAACAGGCTGCCGAGCATGCACTCTCCGGCGAGGTCCGAGAACTTGCGCCGCGACAGCTCGGTGGCCAACTTCTCCTCGAGGAAGTTCGTTAGCCGGCGCTTGACAGGATCCATCAGCGGCTGGACCCGCTCGGCCTTCTCCACGTCCTCCTCCTTGAAGTAGGCCGGCGGCTCCTCGAACATCACGGCCGCCTCTTCCTCTCCTTCCGTGGGCGTCCGCCACTTCGTCTGGTACGTCTCCTTGATGTTCTTGATCGTACCTAGGCCGACATCGCCGGTGAGACCGTCCAGCACGATCGATATCTCGTTCTGGAGGTCGGCGGCCCGAACCCATCTGTGCATGAGCTGGTACTCCTCGGGCGTGATCGCGTAGATGCCTGTCTCGGAATCCTGGTCGAGGATGCCCAGCGGCTCGATGAGCATGTCGATGATGGGCTTGGCGTAGTCCACATCGCCGCCCCACATGGCCTTGGAGAGCTCCGGGGACGTCTGCGGTGAGCGGTACAACATAAGGAGTATCTGGTTTGCTATGCGGTAGGTCTCGGCGAGGTCCTGCTTGTCATCGGCCTCCATCTGCTCCGCTTGCGCCAGGAGGGCAGGAGCTGCGCACTGCTGGGCAAGGTGTGCGACACCCTTGTCCACCATCTTGTCCTTGATCTTGTCCTGGACCTTGTTCATGGCCATGCCGTAGGCCTTCTTCTTTGCCAGGAAGGCGATACCCTGTCCACCGATGGACTGTACCGCCGATGCTGCCGCCGTGGCCGAGCCCGTCGATGCGGCGACGGCCGTCGCAGTGCTGGCACCTGCCGCTGCGGCCCCTGTGGCCGCGCTACCTGCCGCTGCGGCCCCGGTGGTCGCTGCACTTCCCGCTGCGGCCGAACCAGCTACCGTGGTCGTGGCAGCGCCCGCGGCACCGCCCGATACGCCCGCGCCCGCTGCCATTGCGCTGGTGACGCTGGCGGTCGTGGCGCTTGCAGCCCCTGCTGCTCCGGCCGCTCCGGCAGCGCCTGCTGCTCCGGCGGCGCCTGCTGCTGCCGTGGCCGCTCCGGCCGCTGTAGCTGCGCCCGCGGCGGCGGTCGCTGCAGCTCCCCCTCCGAGCACCTGGACGGCCCCCGCGGCGACAGCCACGACGGCTGCTCCTGCTGCCGCGCTCTGAATGGGCTTCTCCTTCACGGTCGTCACGACACTCTCGACGATCGTCTGCGGTTCCGGGGTTGGTTGCGGAGCAACCGACCGTGAGCCGTCAGGCTGGTGGATCCACTCGATCTCGACGGAGGGATTGAGCTGCAGGGTCGTTATGATACCGATGGCATAGGTGCCCTTCTGTGTCTTCACTGCGAGCACCATCCCCTTGCGCAGGGTGAGGTTAGGTCGGTATCCGGTCTCGGGCACTTCCTTGACGTCCTCCACGGACGTCGCGTTGAGCTCGAGCAGTCCGGACTTGTCCGACCGCGCATTGAGCGTGCCGCCCGGGAGCAGTTCGATATCGCCCGCACCCGGTTGTGCGTCCTCTCCGTTCATGAGGCCGAGGGGTGCCAGGGTGAGCACCTGGCCGATCCCGATCTTCGTCGTGAAGTGCTCCAGCCCGTGCTCGTCCACCGTGGGAGTGGGCATGGGCGTTGGCTCGGGTGTCGGTTCAGGGGTTGGTGTGGCCGTCGCGTTGGCGGTGGCATTGGCAAGGATCTCGGGCATGACTGCCGGACCCTCGCACGTGCGGTTCTCAAGGCATGCACCTCCAGGGCAGTCGGCGTCAGCGCAGCAGAGGTCGTCCGCGATGCACGCGTCGTCGCACTCCTTGAAACCGCTCGCACACTGGCAGGCGTCGTCGATGCACTCAGCGTTAGGGGGGCATTCGACGCCTCCGCACGCCACGACAGTGTCGGCCCGCAGGGCGTAGCGGAAGAAGCCCTTCCATGAAGGATTCGATGCGATGTTGATGCCGTAGGCCCCGGCCGCTAGCTCCAGCACCTCTTCCCGCTCCTTGTCCCCCCCGGAGTCCATCTCCTTGACGACGTTGCCCTCGCTATCGACGATGGTGGCCTTGGTCCACTTCCAACCTGTGCCATGGGCATCGCTGGCGTGGAAGGAAACGCTGATCTTCGAGTCGGTGATGAGGATGAGCCCGAATAGGTCGGTATCGCACGTATCGCTCAGGGCTGTGCACGCGACAACGCCCATCTCCTCCTTGCCGAGGGCCAGGGTGGCAGCCGTGTCGGGCGTGCTACCCGCCTCGTCGGTGAGGCACTCGGGGCAGGAGTCCGACTCGGATACGGTGAGGGTCACATCAGCGCTCTCGGTCGCCGTGGTGGCGAGCCGCACGAGGTAGGTCCCGGGGATGAGCACAGTGAGAGCGACCTCTTCTGTAGCGGTCACCTCGACGATCGCGTCCGGCGACGTCACGTCCAGCACGAGCGCGGCCACAGGTCCTGCCGTAGCGGCATCGACGGCGATGCTCACCTCTGTGGGAACGGTGAGGTTGAACCCGTACCATGACATCTTCCCGGGCTCGGCTGTCGCCGTGACAGCGGTCCCGAGCTCGAGCCATGTGAGCGCCACCTTCTCCTTCTCGGCGGTGGTGAAACCCCATCGGTAGTCGAGGAGGGTGTTGTCCCACGAGTCCTGGAATCCCGTGACGTGGAGTTCGACCTCCTGCTCGGGATCGAGCCTCTGCGTCAGATCGACTATGATGGTACCGTTCTCGAAGTCGACGTCGTGGAGCACTTGGACCTCGACACCGTCCTCGAGGATGGTCGCCGTGAGGTTCATGAAGTGGCTGGCCATGACGGTGTTGTTGCCCATCAGGCCCATGTACATGTCGAAGAAGGTCCTGTTGAGGATTAGCTGTGCTCTTGTGAGAGCGTACGAGACGTTCACTGCACCGTCCTCGGGATCCTGTCCAACGAGGATGTCATCAGTATCAGGGACATCGAAGAAGTACCCCGAGCCATCGGGCTGGTAGGCCCACTTGAAGGTCATCGATTCGTTCGATACTTCCTTGACCACGAGCTTCGCGTACTTCTTGTCAGCGGTCTGGAATATGTAAACGGCACCTGCCGTCGTGGGGACGTTCTCCCACGGGTAGCCTGACGGCGTGGCGATGCCCACTGAGTCGAAGTCGTCCTCTTGTGCGAGCACGCCGTTGATACCACCGATGCGGATATGGGTGCCGTTGAAGTTGAAGTCCGCTGTCAGCCCATCGACCTCGGGGAACCATGACTCGTACACAACGCCCTTCCTGAATATGAAGGCCTCCCCGGTACCGGAACCCTCATGATGCTTGATGGTCGAGGTCCTGAAGGTGAGCTCGGTAAGGTCGCTGTACTTCTCGGTGAGCTCTTCCTTCCTGCACGTGCCCGACTGGTTCACGTAGATATCGACAGATGAAGGGAAGTTCATGCAGTCCTTGCGTACAACGAGCACGATCTCCCCGACCTCGAACCGTTCCTCGAGGCCGGACGAGCGGACCGAGTCGTAGTCCGCCAAGAACATGTCGCTCTGACCTTCAGCGTCGAGCACGGAGAACTCCGCCCGGGCGGTCCCCGGAGCGGTCCCGGTGAAGGTGACGTTGACGCCGCAGAAGGTCACGGGCTCGTTCTTGTTGATACGGAGCTTCTCCTCCTTCGATGCGGCCTTCACCTCGAGGGTTGGCTCAGGTGTAGGTTCGGCCGTCGGTTCAGCTGTCGGCTCGGCCGTAGGCTCGGCGGTCGCCACCAGCGTCCTGCTCCCGTCGTCCTGGAGGACGAACTCGACATCGAGCATGTAGACCATATCGGTCGTATGGATCAGGAACTTCACGTAGTTGTCCTCGGCAGTGCGGACGACATACACATGACCGTCAGCGATGGTAGCGCTGTCGGTGTACCCCGTGTCAGGTGCCTCGGTCACCGAGTCCAGAGTTACCGCGCCCATGTCGATGATTGACGAGTTCATGAAGGTCCCCATATAGTTGAAGTAGACGTCACCGGTCCCTTCGACCTTGGTGTTCTCAGAGAAGTCGAAAAAGAAGTTCTCCTCCATCTGGGAGCTCGTGGTCGTGAGGGCGGCAAGCCCTGTGTGCATCAAGATCACGGACAGGACGGCGACCATTTGGATGACCGATGATTTAGATAGCTCTACCATGTTCATTCACCTGACAGGTATTCTAGACCCATCGGGGACCATTTAAATTCATTTCCTCGATGGCGCTCATAAAAAAATGCATCCCCACGCCACATCCCGTCGCATACCCACATCTCGCAAGATGCGAACTTAACATCATAAGGTTGCATTAACCTTCCTTTTTTCACTCACATGTAAAGAAACGGAAATACTATTCAGGTCTAAGCATTTCGGCGTATTTCTTACATGTTGTAACTAAATCTCTTAATAAAATTTATCAAAAAAAGGACGTATGCCCTCTAAGTCGAAAGGTTTTAAAATCCCTGTCATCAACAGTCATAATATGTCAGAGCACTCTGTGCCGCCGGGGAAGGAGTTCTACTTCAAGACCCATGACAACCGCATCGTCGCAATCGCTCGCAGTCTCGAGGAGTTCCGTGACCTCCTCAGAGAGCTCCAGACCGAGGCCGTGCTCTTCCATCTTCGGGACAACCGCAACGACTTCGAGAGCTGGGTGCGCGGCGCGGTGAAGGACGACTCCCTCGCCGACCAGATCAAGGCGATCAAGGAACTCGACGGCAATCCCGAGATGATCAAGACGAAGCTGTGCCAGGCCGTGGACGAGAAGCTCGAGGCCTGACGGTTCCGATGGTCGACTGCATTTCCCTCGCCCTTGTCATGAGGGTGTGTGCTCCTGTAACCGAGCGCATCGCTCATCTCCGTGACGTGGAGCACGAGCGTTCTGACATCAACGTCCCCGCCGTCCTCCGGCTCCACGCCACGATGAAGGGGCTGGATGATGCCTGCTCGCTGTCCGTTGAGCTGGCCCGCCGGGGACAGCTTCCCGAATCGCTCAAGGCACAGTCGCTTGCCGAGCAGCACGCAGAGTGGGTGCTCTCCATGCTCAAGACCGACGAGGCGTTCTTCGCCGATCTTCTTGCCGAGCTCGACTGGGAGCGGGTGGACACGACGGTCCGCGACCTTCGCTGGTACATGGAGGAGGATTACCAGACAGTGGCCAGCGGGCACGGGAACGTGGATGCATTCCGCGAGCTCATGACGCTCGTGTGTCGCGAGATGGAGCGCAAGCTGTTCAAGTGACATCCTCCATCTACGCGCTCGCTCATCGGTAGCTTTTTATGGATGACCGCATCCAAGTGCCCTGCCTCGGTAGCTCAGCTGGTCAGAGCGGCTGACTTGTAATCAGCAGGTCGCGAGTTCGAATCTCGTCCGGGGCTTACATTTACCAGTTGCAGTTCCCAAGGAGTTCGACGACATAATCGTGCACAGGTCCAGTAAGTTATCCGGGATTCCGACCGATCCCCCAATCCATAATTAGCTGCACGGGTACCACCCGCGTCAATAGTCGAGATGTCGTGGAACATCGAGATGTGTGATGCGTTCCTGGCACTCATACGCATCCGACTCCTACGACCTGCTGGGTGATGGGTCCGGTCACAGCCCTTCCGGCGGCGACCACTATGCATCGCTCATCACTCCCCTGATCATTCACAACTGCTACTGAGCGCGCGCTATCCGTGCCCTTGGAGCCGGGCCCTCACCCGCCCGTCAAGTAATGCTTGAACCGATCCACCACCGTGTCGACGACCTGCCGCCGCGCCTCTGGACGGTCGGGCTCGGGCAGGTAGAACGGGGGCTCCGTGTGACTTCGGAGGCATGAGTGGCCGGCGCCCGCCACCGTCACGAGCTCGCCCTTGCCCCCGAGTACCCCTCCGATCTCCTCTGCATGGCGGTACTTCACGACCTTGTCCAGTTCCCCGTAGATGAAGGTGCTCGGGGGCGTGTCCGGGCGGGAGACGGTCTCTGTGATCTTCGTCTGGTCGCGGTCGTAGAGCTCGCCAAGGAACGCACCCATGTCGTCGATCCTCATCTTGCGGTAGGAGGAGGCATAATGGAGGCTCCCGGCGAACTCCTCGACGAACCAGTTCATGTACTCGAAGTTCCACTGGAGGTCCCTGAGGGTCTCCCGGATGGATATGGGAGTGGCCCAAGAGACCGTTGCGTCGAAACCTTCCGTCTCGGCAGCGGCCCTGACGGCAAGGTAACCGCCGAAGCTGTGACCGAAAACACCGCACTTGTCCACGTCGTAATGGTCCTCGAGAAAGCGGCGAGCGGCGTGTACGTCGTCGACCATGGTGTCCAGGTGGAAGGAACCACCCGACTGGCCATGGGCCCTCCCGTCGTACGCGAGCACCACGAAGCCCTCGTCCTGGAGCGCCTCGGCGAGGTCGTACAGCTCGGTCCTGTCAGTGCCGAACCCGTGGCACAGGACGACAGCGGCCCCGTTATAGTCCTCAGGCTCGAACACATCACCTGCGAGCGTGGCACCCAAGCTGTCTAACTCCACGTACACCATACAGGCCTCCGACGGGTCCCGTCCGTGAGGATTCCACCATCGGGATTTATTTTTAAATGTTCCCCGGGGTATATCGGGAACCGAATCATGGAGTGTTCATAAATGAAAGGATACATGCTCATCGGGCTCATGGCCCTCCTCGCAGTTCCCGTCGCGTCGGCCGACTCGGCGCAGCAGTGCAACATCGACATGGGTCTCTTTTCGCTGGGTGCCGAGCTCCTCGGTGCTGACCCTCTAATTAACTGATGGAAACACCAGCGACCCGGCCCCGGTGCCTGTGCGTAGCGGAGACCGGGCCGCGGCGGCATGGCCGGCTTCCGCGGTCGTCCCCTCCGCCCCGTCGGCGGGAAGTGATGGAGCCAGTGATATCGCTTGAACTGAGCAGTGGTATACAGCGAAAGACCATCACTCACAAACAGGGGGAGGCAGACATTATCGTCATCGCCGAACAGCACCCGGTGTGTCCTGTCGATGAGCAGGTCCGCCGACTCATGGTTCCTCGGACCCTCGATGTGGGCGAGGAGGAGGCGGTGCTCCGGAGCGAAGCTCACCCAGACCCAGCATCCCTCGCTATCCTCTTCAATTTCCACTCCTGGAATCGTTTTTTTTGACGAAGGTCCACAGCTCGACACGGGACACCTTGAGGTCCTTCACGAGCACGTCGTTCACCTCGTCCGCATGCTCCGCAGCTCTGCGGATCCAGAACCGGACCGAGTCGAGCTTCACACCCAAGACCTCGGCGATACCGCGAAGACCCATCCCCTTCAACACCAGCTTCAGCGCGATGAGTACCTTCTCGTCCTTCGTTCGCAGGTCGAAGAACGCCGTCCGTGTCCGATCGCAGAACGACCGCTCGCATGTACGGCAGATATACTTCCGCACAACGCCGCTCTTGGTCCGGTAGGTACCGTTCCCGACAATGTTCCCAAGATCGGGACGGCCGAAGTCACGGCAAGACTCGTTCGGACAAGATATATCAGTAAAACTAGATCTCGGACCACGCTCGCCCATGGATAAACACGATACGTGAATAGACCGCATAAGATATGAAACTTCAGTATACTAACTGGTCAGCACCAGGTGGTCTCGAAACTACTGAATATTATGTATACGTTTACATTTTTCGGAAGTTTTAATAGAAGTCCCATTCTCTCCGGGGTAAAAAGGAGGCTACTACCCTCCTTTCTTTCGATGAAGTGCAGTCCTGATTGGAGGTCAAGAAGATGAGACTCAAAGACAAGGTCACCATCATAACGGGTGCGGCATCCGGGATCGGCAAGGAAACTGCCCTTCTGTTCGCTAAGGAGGGGGCCAAGGTAATCGCATGCGACGTCAACAAGGAGAGATTGGAGTCGCTCGAGAAGGAGGCGGCGGATTCCCTCCATGGGATCGTCCCCTGCAAGCTGGACGTCACGGACAGGGACGACATATCCGCGTGCGTTGAAGACATTGAGAAGAGGTTCGGCGGGGTGGACGTCCTCATAAACAACGCCGGTATCACCGCGGACGCGCTGCTCGTGAAGATGACCGAGGACCAATGGGACCGCGTCATCAACGTCAACCTGAAGGGTGTGTTCAACATGACCCAGTCAGTCGCTCCCGGCATGGTCGAGAGGGGCTCGGGTGTCGTGCTCATCACCTCGTCGGTGGTAGGCCGGTACGGCAACATGGGTCAGACCAACTACGCCGCCACCAAGGCGGGGGTCATCGGTATGACCTATTCGTGGGCAAAGGAATTCGGGAAGAAGGGCCTCAGGTTCAACGCCGTGGCTCCTGGTTTCATCCAGACCCCTATGACGAAGGACCTTCCCGAGAAGGTCATCGACAGGATGATCGAGAAGACACCGTTGCGGCGCATGGGCTCCCCCGGGGATGTGGCGAAGATGTTCCTGTTCCTGGCCTCCGATGAGGCGAGCTACGTGACCGGCCAGGTCATCGGGGTCGATGGGGGCCTCGTAGTCTAGGCTCTCAGGAGGTAGACTGAATGAAAATCTCTGACGACATCGTGATCGTGGCGGCAAAGAGGACCGCTATTGGCTCTTTCGGCAAGAGCCTGAAGACTGTGTCCGCCGTCGACCTCGGTGCCCACTGCATCAGAGCCTCCCTCGCGAGCGCCGGGATCGATCCCGCCGTAATGGACGAGGTCATCATGGGGAACGTGCTCACCGCGGGTTCGGGCCAGAATCCCGCTCGCCAAGCGGCCATCGGATCGGGCATCCCACACGACAAGAGCGCTTTCACCGTGAACATGGTGTGCGGCTCCGGTATGAAGGCCGTCCAGCTCGGATTCCAGGCGATCCGCTGCGGGGATGCCAACATCGTCGTGGTAGGCGGTATGGAGAACATGTCGCTGGCTCCCTACATCCTGAAGAGCGCGCGATGGGGCGCGCGCATGGGCCACGCGGAGATGGCGGACTCAATGGTCCAGGACGGCCTCTGGGACGCCTTCAACGACTACCACATGGGCATCACCGCCGAGAACCTCGCGGAGAGGTACGGCATCACACGCGAAGAGCAGGACGGCTTCGCTTTCGAGAGCCAGGCGAAGACCAGGAAGGCTCAGGAGGGGGGCCGGTTCGACAACGAGATCGCGAACTTCACCGTCCCGGGACGCAAGCCCTTCGAGTTCGCGAGTGACGAATTCCCCCGACCGGACACCACGATGGAGACGCTCGCGCGCCTGAGACCTGTGTTCAAGAAGGACGGCACGGTCACCGCGGGCAACGCGTCCGGTATCAACGACGGGGCGAGCGCGCTGGTGATCGCGAGCCGGGCCAAGGCGGAGGAGCTCGACCTCCCTGTGATGGCGACAATCAAGGGCTTCACCACACGGGGATGCGATCCTGCAATCATGGGCTACGGGCCCATCGAGTCGACGCGTGCCCTGATGGAGCGGTATGGGCTCTCCATCGACGACTTCGACCTCGCGGAATCGAACGAAGCGTTCGCCGTCCAGTCAGTGCTGGTGCTCAGGGAGCTCGGACTCGATCCCGCACGCGTCAACGTCAACGGCGGCGCGATCGCGCTGGGACACCCCATCGGGGAGAGCGGCTCGCGGATCCTCGTGACGCTCCTCCACGAGATTGCGAGACGGAAGTTATTCCGGGGCCTCGCCACAATGTGTATCGGCGGCGGACAGGGCATCTCCGCGTACCTTGAGCGTGAGGAGTGACGAAGGTGAAGAAGAGAGAACAGGTAGGTATCGCGGCGCTGGGAACGTACGTCCCGAAGAACGTCATGACCGCCGGGAGCGTCGCGGATATCACCGGCATCCCTGAGGACATCGTGGTGAGGAAGCTCGGGTTTCGGCAAAAACCGCTGCCATCGCCGGAGGAGACGGTTAGCTACATGGCGACAAGGGCGGCCGAGACCACGCTGGACAGTGCGGGCCTGGACGCCAGGGACATCGACGCCGTGATCTACTTCGGTGGCGAGCACAAGGACTACCCAGTGTGGCTCGCAGGACCAAAGGTGGCCCACAACATCGGGGCGGACAGGGCGTGGTCGTTCGACATGTCCGTCATGTGCGGCAGCTTCATGGGCGGGCTCAAGGTGGCGAAGTCCATGATGCTCACCGACGAACGTCTGGATACGGTCCTTATGGTGAGCGGGTACCGGAACGGTGACTTCATCAACATGAAGGATCCTTCGGTGAGGTTCATGTATAACCTTGGCGCTGCCGGCTCCGCCGCGCTCCTCGTGAAGGGACACGACCGCAACACCGTGCTCGAGACAGCCCTGCGGACGGACGGCTCCTTCTCCGAGGACGTCATCGTCCCCGTGGGCGGGTGCAAGGGTCCTCTCACCGAGGACGACCTGCGGAACGGGCGCTTCAATCTCAAGGTGGTCGATCCGTCGGACATGAAGCACCGACTGGAGAAGCTCTCCCTCGACAACTTCGTCGGCGTCATCAGGGACGCAGTGACTTGGTCCGGGTACGATCCCGGAGACATCGACTACCTTGCGATCATTCACATGAAGCGAAGCGCCCACGAGTTCATCCTCGACAGCCTCAACCTCACGGAGAAGGAGAGCGTGTATCTCTCCGACTACGGCCACACCGGCCAGAACGACCAGATCATCTCCATAGAGGAGGGGCTGAAGCAGGGCCTCATCACCGACGGTTCCCTCGTGGTGACGACGGGTGCCGGCATCGGCTACGTGTGGGCCGCTTCGGCAATCAAGTGGGGGAGGGCTCCCGAGAAGGGATGAGGCGATGGGTTTCACAAAGGAGTACGAGAGGAAGAACACTTCCGTGGAGACCGCCCTCCGGAACATACGCTCTAACATTAAGGTGGTCACGGGCCTGGGCGCCATGGAGTCGCGTGGGCTGATGGAGAACCTGCATACGATCAAGGACCAGGTCAAGAATGTCGACGTGTACACCTGTCTGAACATGGCGCGGTACGCCTGGTACACCGACAAGGAGATGGCAAAGTCGTTCGTCAACAACTCGTGGTTCTTCAATGTCGCGCAGCGCGAAATCGTTGCGGAGGGAAGGAACACGGTAAGCTTCGTGCCCAACAACCTCCACATGGCGGGGACGAACCTTATCAGCGAGGGGCCCGTGGACATATTCTGGGGGGTCGCGTCCCCCATGGACAAGAACGGTTTCCTGTCCCTCTCCATCTCCGCGACCTATGAGCGGGACATCTTCGACCATGCCGACATGGTCGTGCTGGAGGTGAACGAGAACGCACCGCGGACCTTCGGCGACACGGTCGTCCACATCTCGGACGTCGACCAGGTGTACGAGTACACCTACGACCTCCCGCAGCTGTTCCCCACCAAGGGGACACCCATCGACGAGACGATCGCCGAGCACGTGTCAGAGCTGATCCCGGACGGCGCCACGCTGCAGATCGGCATCGGCGGCATCCCCAACGCCATGACGGGGTTCCTGATGGAGAAGAAGGACCTTGGGATCCACACGGAGATGCTCACCGAGGGCATGATGGACCTCTTCAGCCATGGCGTCATCACGAACCGGAGGAAGAACTTCCACCGCGGCAATACCGTGTGTACATTCGCCCTGGGCACGAAGAGCATGTACGATTTCATCCACGACAATCCCGGCATCGAGTTCCGCAAGGGATCATGGGTCAACAGCCCGTACGTCATCGCGAAGAACGACAACATGGTCAGCCTCAACACCGCGCTCGCCATCGACCTGGCGGGCAACGTGTGCTCCGAGTCGCTGGGGACCCAGCACTACAGCGGTACCGGCGGGCAGCTCGACACCCACCGGGGCGCGGTCATGTCCAAGGAGGGGAAGGGCATCATCGCCCTCCGCTCCACGGTGAAGAACGACACCATCTCGACCATCGTCCCCACCCACAAGGTCGGGAGCGCCTACACCATCCCGCGGCAGGACATCGACCACATCGTCACGGAGTACGGCACGGTGAAGCTGAGGGGGAAGTCGCTCCGTGAGCGGACCAGGGCGCTGATCGGCATCGCCCATCCGAGGTTCAGGGAGGGTCTGGAGGAGCAAGCGCGCGAGCTGCGGCTGATGTGAGGTCGGCGGGATTCCGACCGACCCCCCAATCCCTAATTAGCTGCACGGGCATCACCTGCGTCAATAGTCGAGATGCCGTGGGACATGGAGATGTGCGACGCGTTCCTCGCCTTGATACTCATCGAGGCCGACTCCTGCGGCCTGCTGGGAGAGGGATCCTACCACGGCTCCTCCGGTGGTGACCACCATGCATAGCTCATCACTCCCCTGATCCTTCACAACTGCTACTGAGCGCGCGCTGTCCGTGCCCCGGACACCGCTACAGCGACCTGAGACCGAGCCTCACTCGCGCCAGTAACATGGAAGTCAGCTCCCGGTAGGTCATGGCCGCCCACCCACGGACGAACGGATCCCGGCTGGCGAGCTGCTTCAGCGTCCGGGGTCGGAGGTATATCTGGAGCGCTCCTGCCTTCTGGATCAGCTCCACGAGCTCCGGTTCCTCGTGGAGGAGCGAGCACCCAAGGTTCAGCTTGGCGTAGTCCTCGGGGCTCATGGCCGGGTTCTCGTACTCGGTACCGGGGTACGGACGGAGGATGCAGATGCCAGGGAAGTCCAGCTCCATGGCCAGCTCAACGGAGCTGCGCATGCTCTCCTCCGACTCCCCGGGGAATCCTATGATCACGGTCCCGCCGCTCATGATCCCGTTGTCCCTCAGCACCTTGATGGCCTTGTCGTTCATCTCCTCGGTGATGCCCTTGCGGCACTGGTCGAGGATCGACTGGCTCGCGGACTCGTGGCCGACCCCTGCGATCCTGCACCCTGCGCGGGCCATGAGGGATGCGAGCTCGGGGCGGCGTGCGAGCACGTCCGCCCGTGCACTGCTCCACCATCCTACCTCGTTCCCCTCCTCTATGAGCCTGCGGCAGATGGTCGCGAGGCGCTCCGGGTCCGACGTGGCGCAGTCGTCGGCGGTGAATATGAAGTCGGTGCCCGCGGCCGACAGATATGCGAACTCGTCCACCACGCGCTCCGGGGACTTCCCACGCCAGGTGAAGTCCCAGAACGAGCTCGAAGAGCAGAACGTGCACCTGTGGATGCATCCGCGGCTGGTCTCCAATATGCTCATGCGACCCACGGGGCTCGGGTACGTGGTGCCGACGAGGTCCCAGGAGGGCATCGGCATCTCGTCCAGGTCGCGGATCCGCTGCCTTTTTCCCGTTATTACGCATCCGTCCCTGCCGCGTAGAGCGAGCCCCGGAACGCTGGACAGCGAACGGCCTGCTCCGACAGCGCCCACTAGCTCCCTGAAGGTCTCTTCCGCCTCCCCCAATGCAACGGCATCGCAACCGGCGTCCAACAGTGCTTGAGGTGCGAAGGTGGCGTGCATCCCGCCACAGACCACGGTCTTGTCGGGGTACCGCTCCTTGACCAGACTCACGAGCGTGGCCGTGTTGAGGACATTGCAGGACCAGTTGCTGCTCACGCCGATTATGTCCGCGTCCGCCAGCAGCCCTACGGCGTCTTCTGGGCCAATCCCGAGTTTTATGCAGTCGATCACCTCGACATCGTGATCCCATCTGATATACGATGAGATGGACAGGAGGCCAAGGGGTGGGAGGATGTGGAATCGGAAGTCGACCGGCGGGGCGACCAAGGCAATCTTCATCTGAAGGCGTTCCCGGGTCTGGCAGATTTATAAGGTGTTCGCTCGGTCGCGTGCCACGGAGCGCCCAGGCCCTATAGCCGACACATCAGTTGGAAACAATGGATGGCTCCGAATTCGTTTTGCAGTACGGAGCATTCCTCCGACCGGTGCGTTTCCTTCTCCAATCAATCCGTAGGCAGGCCGCTATTGGGAGCCCCTGGACGGGACGTCAATGTATCGGAACGTCGGGGATCATTTTTCCCCCTTTTCCCCGGGGGAAATGGCGCGAAATGTTTATAGTCAGTAAAAGTCACCCTTCGGTCCAAGCGAAAGGGCTGGCAGTGTACAAGGTCGGTTCAGGGACGGACGGCCTTGGTGTCAGCTAACGAACCTGGCGGCCGCCAGGGGGACGCTGAGGGTACGTGAGGAACAAGGAATGGTGCCGTTCATATCCCCGTTCGATCCGTCTACCTCCTCATTCGATCATTTCAACGACGCCCTCGAGTCCGATCCCTATTACAGTGGATCGCGGGACCGCGATTCTGATGATGTCGTCAACTATGCGTTCTCCTACGGAGGTGCGTCCAACTCCTTCGATACCTGCACATCCTCTGGCGAACTGGGCGATGGGAGCGGCTATACGGCGAACCGATACTACTCCGGGAAGTCTGGCGGTATTCCCTACTTCTCCTCGATGCTGCTGGGCATCCGGGACATGGTCACCCTTGGTATCCTTCCTAACGACCTGGGTGACGGGTATGTTACTGTAAGCGGTGTCACCACCCGAAATCCGGGCGGCGGGAGGATGCTCGATTACATCAGCCATCTCCTGACGATAATGGACCTGACCGGGACCGCCGAGCAGGTGGGCGACGGATTCTATATCGAGTAACCGGGAGAAACCTTTTATCGTTACTTGCTCACTCCATCCCCGTGGAAGGAAGCCTCCGACCGAGGGTCGTCGATCCTGCGCCCCTGGGCAACCTCCAGAAGTTCGGTGTCTCGTCACAGGAGTGCCTTATGTACTACGTCCTCCTGAGAGAGGGAGTGCCTATGACCGTCAGGGAGATCCTTGACTTCTCCTCCCGGGAGAACATCTCGTTCTCGACGAAGAAGGTCTACACGATCCTCAACTCGCTCGTCGAAAAGGGGGTCGCTTCAAAGACGGTCGATCACCCGACCCGGTACTTCGCCACGAACCCGTCCTCGCTCGCACACATCCTCGACCGGGGGATAAGGTCGCTCCAGCAGGAAGCGAAAGGTGTGGAGAAGCAGGTCCAGGACATCTACCAGCTCAAGAGCTCCTTTGCGAAATCGTTCGTGTACTCCATCAGGGAGGAGGACAAGATCTGGGACTTCCTCGCATCCGCCATCCGTGACGCGAAACCGTCCAGGAGGTCGAGGATCATCTCGATCTGCACCATACCCACTCTCTGTTCGGACCTCTCGAGGAAGTACCTCGATGGAGCAGAGATCGGCACCACGGGCTTCGCGAGCTATGTCAGGTCCATCATCGACACGCTCAGGGACAGGAAGCTGTTCATCCACTACATCATCGACATCGATCGCATGGCAAGAGAGCCGGAGCTCTTCGGTGGTCCGGAGAACATCGCAAGATACCTCGATAACCTCGAACATGCTATAGATATGCTGAAACCCAGGGTCAAGGTCGCGTTCGGCTCGAGGGTGGCCGGCCACGTCGCAGAGGTCCATCTAACTGACAAGATCGGCTCGTTCCTGTACACCGATCCCTCAACGAACGAGATCCTGTCGAGGGATTTCGGGCATCGGGACGAGCCGGAACCCGGACCGAACATGCTGTTCGTCATCAGGAGCGAGAGGGTGGCCCAGTCACTCCACGAGTACTATTTCGACACCCTGTTCCTCAGTCTGGACAACGACATCAAGGGAGAGATCGGAAGGGTGCGGTCCCTACTGTAGATCAGATCGTGCCCGGTCAGTGCCGCTCACCCGGACTCAACCGCCGTTCTCCCCTTACCTCTGCATGACCTCTGGGGGGCGCGGGCGCCCATCCCTGAAACCTTTTTATTTCGATGGGTCTAGGGTTCAACCGGCAAGCGTCATGCTGGAAAAGGACGACCGACCGCAGATAGAGAGGGACCGTGGCACCGGCGATTCGGCCCTGGACATGGACATCAACCGGCTCATCGAGTGCCAGGCCCGGATGTCGACCATCCTCGATCTCGTCAACGCCTATACGTCCTTTATCCATCTGGCGCCGTGCAAGAATCCCTACGATGCCTTCCGCAAGCTGGGGCACGTGAACCTGACTGACGCATCGGACCTCCGCGAGCCCGTTCCCGTAGACCACCTCGGACGGGTCGAGGAGGGGGACGTCATCATCGTGAGCGTGAAAGGCCACTTCCATACACTGGCATCCGTGGACCGTTTCGAGGCGGGGGACGCCCTTCTCTGTGCGCTCTCACCCCTGCACCGGTGATGGTGCGCGTCCATCCACGAAGTTTTTATATAATAGTCAACTTGGCACGGTCTGTTACCCCCTGCGGGTTTCACCTGGTGAGAACATATGATACGGGAGCTTGTCGATGTCGTGAACGGCCATGAGCAATGGCGTGGCGAGGAGACGATCAATCTCATCGCCAGCGAGGGCTGCCCCTCGCCGGCCGTTCACGAGATGTACGATCGATGTCACGACCTCTGGCATCGTTACGCCGAGGGAATGAACGACCTTGATGGTTTTCCCACCATGCGGTTCTACCAGGGGCAGCGGTTCATAGGCCCGATAGAGCGTCTGGCCGCCCAGGCCCTGAAGGATCTCCTGGGCGCCAGCTTCATCGATGTTCGCCCCGTCTCAGGATGCATCGCGAACATGTGCACCTTCCGGGGTCTGTCCAGGGTGACGGGCAACCTGCGGATGGTGGTGGCGCCTGTCAACTACGGCGCGCACATCAGCCATGACCGCCATGGACTGGCAGGCCATGTCCTCGGCCTGGAGACCGTGGACCATGGCTTCAACGTCGAGGAGATGAACATCGATCCCGACGAATCGGCGAAGATCATCCGGAAGGTCGAGCCGGGCATCGTCACCTTCGGCGGTAGTCTGTTCCAGTTCCCCCACCCGGTCCGTGAGCTCGCGGACGTGGTCCGCGAGGTGGGCGGCTTCGTGATGTACGATGCGGCGCACGTGCTCGGGCTCATCGCGGGCGGCCAGTTCCAGGATCCGCTCAGAGAAGGCGCCGACTTCATGACCGCCTCCACGCACAAGACCTTCCCCGGCCCCCAGGGTGCGATCATCATCGCCAACGTCGACCCCGATGACGAGCGCATGCGAAAAGCGGCCAGGAAGGTCCAGCACAGCGTATTCCCCATCTCTGTCTCGAACCACCACATCAGGCGGCTCCCCGCACTCACCCTCGCGGCCCTGGAGATGCGCGAGTTCGGCAAGGCCTTCGCCGCCCAGACGGTGCGCAACGCACAGCGGGCGGGCGAGTACCTCAACGAGAACGGTATCAAGGTGCTCGGCGAGGCCAAGGGCTTCACGCGTTCCCACCAGATCGCCGTCGACGTGCAGGCGCACGGCGGCGGGAAGGCCGTCGCCGAGGCCATGGAACGAGCCAACATCATCCTCAACATGAACATGCTCCCCTACGACGATCCGAAAGCGGTGTTCGATCCCTCGGGACTGCGCATCGGTTTCCAGGAGGTCACTAGGCGAGGCTTCAAGGAGGGTGATATCGAGGAGCTGTGCGATCTCATCATAGACGTCCTCCTCGCACATCGGAAGCCTGAGGAGATCGCTCCCGATGTGTCCGCACTCCGTGCCCGGTTCCCCGACATCCACTACGGATTCGGCTCGGTGGACGACGCATTGGAGCGTATGGGACAGTAGCGGCGGCATCCGAAATCCATTTAACCTTTGGAAGCGGTCGGTGCGATGTGGCGGTATGCAGAGTTCTGGTGCTGGTGGTGCTCCTTCTCGTCAGTGCTACCGCCGAGGTCGTCGAGGTCACCCAGGTTGTGGAGGAGACCGATGTCTCCTCGCTCACGGAAGCTCTGACGACCGTCTCGGTCCTGCTCCCATCCGACTATGTGAGCACCAAGGTGACCGATGCGGACCTTGAGGCTCTTTGTGAGACCCACTTCCAGCAGGCCACCAGTTGCTCGGCGAAACGTACCGCGACAGGATCCGATGCAGGGGTTGTAGTCTCCATCATCGAGCGGCCCATCCTGCTCCTCGACGGATTCGAGCGGGACGGTATGTCCGCCCGCGTCACCCTGAACCTCGCATACGTGCCCCGGCAGTTCCCCATAACGGGGGGCTATGACGTCAAGGAACGCCTCGTGAACCTGCGCCTTCCGACACACCGCACCGTGCTCCGCGACGTTGATAACATGCGTTTCAACATCACATTCTCCCTCACCTGGCAGGGCGACGAGCTCGACCTTAGCTTTCCTGCGCCGGACATCACCGCAGGTGACCGCATCGCGATCCCTGCCCCCGGCGGTAGTCTGTGCGGTGCAGCGCTGCTGAGCCCGGACGGTACCCTGCTCGCCCGGACCCTCTCGTTCGGGTGCGAGCGGTTCGGACTTGGGACCAGCGGCGACACGGCCGCAGGCACCCACGACCTGTACATCTTCTCGATCACCGGTCGCACGGTCAAGCTGGCACGACGGTCCGTGAAGGTCAAAGCCTCAGCCCTTCCCTTCACGGCGTCGTCCGACAGGCGGGTCGTGTACCTCGGTTCGGACTTCACGGTGAGTACGTCCTCCGACCAGGAGCTAGAGGCCTGTGACATCCGGATCAGGGACCCCCAGGGAGCTGTGGTCGAAGCGGTGCACGTGGAGTCGTGCAAGGACATAGCAATCGGCACCGCCACGGCCTGGGCACCTGGCACGTACACTGTCGAGGTACGCGCCCAAGGGGACGACCAGACGGGCTCGTCAACGTTCTCTGTGGAGTTCCGCGGCCTGGGGTACACCGCCGCGGCGACCAAGACCGATAAGAACAGCTACACTGCAGGCGAGACCATCTCAGCCCACACCGAGGCCGACGGCGACCTGTGCAAGCTCGAGCTCGTGGACAGCGAGCACGTACGCGTGTCCGAGCAAGAGGCCCCCGGTTGCACGACCAGTCAACTCCCCATCGATGAGGGCGTCCCCTCGGGCGACTATGTGCTCAAGACCACTGTGTACAAGGGGGGTAAGCTCAAGGCCGTTGCCTCCACAGGTATCGAGATCAAGGAATGGCGTCCGACCATCGCCACGGCCATGTCGGACCTGTGCATGGGTGGTTCGTTCCCCGTGGGACGATACAAGCTACCATGCATCCCCGAGGGCGCCTCGTGCCTCCCAACATCTCATGCTGCCCCACTCTGCCTCTGCTTCTCAGAAGATAAGGCCATCGACGTCTGCGCCTTCAACGCGCAGTGCACATCGGACGGATGCCACGAATCGGAGCTGGTCCGATCGCCGTTCATCATCGTGTACGAGCAGGGCGAGTGCCTGGCGAAGCACGGCATCCAGACCCTGTCCTGTATCGAGATGAGCGAGATCTGCAACGGCAATTGTGTGTGCCTCGACGAGAACAGGAAAGCAGTGTCCTCCTGTATAACTGGCGACGTGTGCACGCCCAGTGGTTGCCAGCCCCTCGTTCTGGAGTTCGAGCTCGACGGTCTGTCCACCGATCATGCCCGCAGCGACGCCATCGAGCGCGGGAGCGAGCTTGCGTGGACCGGCCACCTCCGGTTCAAGGGGAAGATGCTCGACGGCTCCAAGACCAACCAGGTCGCAGTGAGCGGTAGGCTCGGCGGGATTGCATCAACGGACGAGCGGATCCAGTACATCTCCCCGGCCCAAGGTTGGCGTATCTCCATGCGCTTCAGGGGTGAACTGGAGCCTGGGCTCACCGAAGCGTTCCTTCTGGTCGAGTTCGGCGGGGAGACCCATATCATCCGCCGACCGTTCGAGGTATGGTTCCCCGAGGAACTTGCCGAGCTGGACATCTCGTTCAAGACCACGTCGCCGAACAAGGTCAGCCTGCAGCGGCTGGAGTTCGGGACCTCGGTGAAAGTGGTGACCACCATCACGGACAAGAAGAGCACGGACATCACCTTCCTGCCCCGGGACGCCGTCAAGCTGGCCATAGGCAACCTCGACGCGATGGCCGTCACGCCCGCCTACGATCCACTCACAGGGTGGTGGGACGTCGTAGGCACGTTCCGCTCGGCCACCAGACCGAAGGGTAACTTCATCACCCTCTCTGTGAACTACCTCGGTAGGAAGGGGAGCGCTTGGGAGGGTTTCATGGTTCTCGATCAGACCCCCCTCGCGGTAAAGGTCACCAAGGTCGAACCGGGGACGCTCGAGAATCCGCTCTTCGTGCTCCTGGCCACTCTCGGGTTCGACATGGACGTGTACCTCCAGCTCGAGTCGCCCATACAGCTCGATAAGGGTAGCTTCAAGGTCAGCATCGGCTCCTATGACGTATCCCCGGACATAACTTATGTCACCATGACGTCTGCCGGCACCCGCATCCATCTCTCCGATGTGCGCCTCTGCCCGAACCCCCCGGCCCCCGGCTCCCGGCTCAGGGTGACCATCGGCGTGGAGGCGGGGAATGAGTACAGCGAGGACTCCACTTTCATCCAGGTCCAGGGCAATCCCGGTAACTGGAAGAACACCCAGGAGGCGTCGTGTTGATGCGCTGTCGCGTGCCGACCACTGGAAAGGGCCAGATCTCGATGATCGGGCTCATCGCCGTGGCCATCGCCATCATCGTCATCGTGTTCTCCATGCTCAAGGGACGAGAGGTCGAGCACCGGATCGCTATCAAGGAGACCGATGCGATCTCGCTCAAAGAGACCATGGAGAACCTTCATACCGCCGTGGAGGCACGGCTTCGGACGGCAGTGTACGACGCTGTCTGGGACATGGCCACACATGGCGGCTACGCACCAGGGAACGTGCCCGCGCTCAACCATGTCTCAGTGCCCTACTGGTTCTACCGGGGCCGCGTGGTCAACGTCCCCACTGTCGAGGTCATGGAGGAGATGCTCGCCCGGGACATCGAGCGCCGCATGCTCAACGCCCTGGAGCACCACCGTTCCAAGCCCGGAGTGGACATCGGGATGCCGCGGGTGACCGCCGATCTCACCGATAACGATGTCAAGGTCACTATGGCGCTCGCGGTGAAGGCCCTTGGAGCCGATGAATCCGACGCAACAAGCGACGAGGAGTTCCAAATCGTGCTCCCCCTCCGCATCAAGACGCTACGTGACCAGGCCGAGGTGTACGTGGAGGAGTACAAGGGCACGCGGATGGTGGAGAAGGCATTGCTCACATCGCTCATCCAGGACTATCGCATCCCCACACCACCCGGTGGCGAAGCGGCCAAGAACATCGATTGTGACAATCCGCCATCAAAGCATCGGAACGAGCTCATCTACCCCTTCCGCGAGAATGCGAAGCTCGCCGTCGCCCGCGAGCTCCGCCGCGTTCGGGCCAAGAAGGCCGTGAACATCCACTGGAACGCGGTGCTCAACGACCGCGACGTGAACTTCACCCTCCTGGCCAACGAGGGGCGGAAGGAGTACGAGAGCACCAAGGAGGTGCGTTATATACCGCGGCCCCTCCTCCCCTTCTCCGTTGAGAAGAAGACCTGCTCATCGTTCTACTTCGTGCGCTACAATGTCACCTTCCCCGTAATGATCTCGGTCACGGACCTCGCTCCAACCTCCAATGTGGTGAGCCAGGAATCCCGGCCTTTATCCTTCTGGTTCCAGCTCGGGGTCTTCCTCAAAGGGGACGAGCCCACGGCCGAGCTCTCGGAGGCCGAGGTGGGCGCACCGGCAAAGGTCGATGGTCTCTGTCAGGGCTCATGCTCCGTGGACCTTTCGATAAAGGGCTCGAGCTCGGGATTGGTCTGCATCGGCTCCTGTTGCGACCAGTACGAAGGAGGAGAATTCTCCAAGGACCAGGTACAGTGCAAGGTCCACGACCTTGTGATCACCCCTGATGA
>PVBE012758515.1_pt1 | contig 31314 bp, 21 predicted proteins | sample 1631181 | NCBI WGS metagenome assembly PVBE01 (sample SAMN08397723, study PRJNA350692) | Marine metagenome, whole genome shotgun sequencing project. | isolation source: water | place: Pacific Ocean | collected 2012-04
AACCGACCCTGCTCCAGCAAGCGGGCCTGGATTACCTGCTCTCGATGGGCGTCACCACCCCCCTCTTCCCCGAGGACGGCTCACCCGAGATCGACGAGGTGGGGCTCGAGGACGCCGCGTTCTACACGGCGACCCTGGCCGTGCCCATGCGGCGCGACTGGGACGACGAGGACGTGCTCGCCGGCGAGCAGCTCTTCTTCGACATCGGCTGCGAGAGCTGCCACACGTCCTCCCTCGTCACCGGCAACAACGAGATCGCGGCGGTGTCCAACCAGACCATCCACCCCTACACGGACCTGTTGCTCCACAACATGGGCATGGGCCTTGCGGACAGCCGCGAGTCATTCGACGCGACGGGGACCGAGTGGCGCACCCCGCCGCTCTGGGGCATCGGGCTCACGACGCGGGTGCTCGGCGACGCGGCCTACCTTCACGACGGGCGAGCTCAGACCCTGGACGCCGCCATCCTGTGGCACGGGGGCGAGGCGGAGACCAGCAAGGAGGCCTTCCGGGAGCTGTCCCCCACCGAGCGCGCCGCCCTCATCGCCTTCCTCGAATCCCTGTGACCCTGTTCCTGCTGGTGGCCTGTGGGCCGATGGACGCCCAGGAGAGCTTCGAGCTCACGGTCGTTCCGGTCCTGGAGGCGAGCTGCGCCTCGACGACGTGTCATGGGGTCGCCCCAGACGCCGAGGCCAGCGGACAGGTCATCCAGTGGGACACGCTGGTCTTCGAGGTGGACCAAGGACGCATCGTGGACACCGAGCTGGCCCGCGAGGCGGCACGGCGAGCCATCAACACGGTGGAGGACCCCGCCTTCTCGTCGCTGCTGCGGAAGCCTCTGTCCGTCGACCAGGGAGGGCTCCCACACTACGGCCACGCCAACTTCACCGGCCCCGAGGACCCCGCCTACCAGGCGATCCTGGAGTGGATCGAACGCGAGGAGCGCGGAGGGGAGGACCCCGAGCCCCTCAACGAGCTGGAGCAGCAGTTCTCGGACGGCGTGCAGCCTGCCCTCGTCGAGGGCACCTGCATGAGCTCCGGCTGCCACGGCCTGCAAGCCGGAGGCATCCCCTACGTGCTGGACGTCGGCTACGGCGGGGCCTTCTCCATCGACGCCATCCGGCACAACTACGAGGAGTCCCTGGAGCAGCTCTCGCTGCACGGCTTCCCGGACCAGTCGCGCCTGCTGCGCAAGGCGCAGGCGATGGATCGCGGCATCGCCCACAAGGGCACCAACTTCGACTTCTTCACAGACGCCGGGGAGGAGGCTGTGAAGGCCTGGATCTGCGCCGAACGCGAGGCCAGGACCGGCCAGGGCTGCGCCGAGGGGCTCCCGCTGGAGGCGCTGGTCTTCGTCGGAGGTCCGCTGGAGCCCGAGCACCCCTTCGAGCTCGAGGGCTACACGCCCGGCACCGATCTCTACCTGGCGACCGTCGGCGACGAGGGCGTCACGAGCATCGAGAACCTGACGGGGGAGCTGCACGAGCAGCCCGCAGACGTCCGCGACCCCGCCGTGTCGCCAGACGGATCGGAGCTGCTCTTCAGCATGCGCGAAGAGGGCGACGAAGGGCACAGCCTCTACTGGATGGATCTGGCCACGGGGCAGGTCACCCGCCTCACCGACGCTCCCGGCAGTGACAGGGACCCCACCTGGGGCGCAGACCAGACGATCTGGTTCGTCTCCACCCGGCGCGGGCTGCTGGACCACGCCGGCCGACGGGCCGACTCGGACCTCTACAGCCTGGAGCTCGGGACCGACGCGCCACGCCGCTGGACCTCGACCCCCCACGCCGAGCGCAAGCCCAGCTGGTACGACATAGGCCCCAACGGCGGGGAGATCAGCGTCAGCGCGCTGCGCGAGGTGGTGTCGGGTCAGGCCCGGGCACACCCCTTCCGCTTTCCACCGAACCTCTCCACCGAGTACCACCAGCACTTCGGCGTCTCGCCGGGGCCCGATCTCTTCTACGACATGCGAGAGACGGCGGACGGTCGCTACGTGGCCATCGTGGGCGACCTCGCGAACGCCTGGCCCGCCGGACAGCTGGGCGTGGTCGACCGCAACCTGGGTCCGGAGCTCCGCGACGGCGACGAGCCGTCCTTCGAGCTCTACCTGCCGCCCCTCACCCTGCTGGACGAGACCTCCTCACCCTCGGGCGAGACGGGCACCGCGTGGCGCGACCCGGCCCCCTTGGCTGATGGACGGCTCTTGGTCGCGGCCAGCGCCGAACCCCTCGACCTGGGGGACGACGAGGCCAATCCGCGCTTCCGCATCGAGCTGGTGAGCCTGACGGAGGCCACCGACGGCAGCGGGCCCCAGATGACCGAGCGGCAGGTGCTCGTCGACCTGGCCGGTCTGTCCGCCTTCGACCCCGAACCCATCTGGCATCACGCTCCGCACCGCGTCGAGGGGGAACACCAGCCCAAGGGGGACACGGGCCTGTTCCTGCACCACGGGCTCCCTCTGGTCGATGCCCTGCTCGGCGCCTTGCCCCCGACCGGCGCACGGCTGCCCAGCCACGACATCGTCGGCGTCCGGCTGGTCGAGGCGCTGCCCACGACCTGGCTGGACCGGACCCCGCTCGCGCCGGAGGAGACCCGCCATGGTCATGTGGACGCGACGAGCGCGGGCCTGGTCCGACACCCTCCCGCTCGAATCCTGGCGGAGATGCCGCTGGCCGACGACGGCAGCTTCACCGCCCGGGTCCCCGCGGACGTGCCCTTCCGCCTGCAGGCCCTGGACGCGGACGGAATGGCCATCGGCGCCATGCACAACCGCTGGTACGAGGTGGCCGCTGGACAGGTGGTCATCCAGGGCCTCACCGTTCAGTACGGCGAGGAGCGCTACGGCTCCCTCTGCGCCTCTTGTCACGGGAACCTGGACGGCAGCGACAGCTCCCCCGAGCTGGCGCAGCCCGACCTGATGACGGGCGCGTCGCTCACCTTGAGTCGCTATGAGAACCAGGACCCCCGTCGCCCCATCGAGCCCGAACCCGTAGGCGAAGAGACGCTCGAGGTCGACTTCGAGCGCGACCTGCAACCCCTGCTGGTCGAGCGGTGCTCCGGCTGCCACGGCCCACCCACCCCCGCCGCGGGGCTCAGCCTCACCGACACGCCCACGCTGTGGTTCTCCGACGCCTACGAGAGCCTGTTGGCGCCAGGGGAGCGCTCCGGCGGCGGCTTCGACTACGTGGATGGCGACGCCGGCATGGCCAACAACAGCCTGCTGGTCGAGGTTCTACGCGGCGAGGAGCTCGAAGCCCCTGGGACCTTCAGTGGACCGGCGCACCAGGAACACCTCACCGACGAGGAGCTCATGCTGGTCATCCGCTGGATCGACCTGGGCGCCACCTGGGAGGGCACGCGATGAGCCTGTTCTTGTTGGCCTGCGCGGTCGAGCCGGACACGACGGGGCTGCCCCTTGGCGACCTCGACGCCTTCGAGTACGAGGTGCAGCCGCTGCTGGTCCCGACCTGCAGCAGCCCCTCCTGCCACGGTGACCCCTCCCGCGCCCTGGAGCTGTACGGAGTGCACCAGCACCGCGCCGACACGGGCGAGGTGTACCTGGACGCACCGCTCACGCAGGACGAGCTCTGGCACAACTACGTGCAGCTCTCCGCCCTGAACGTCGACCTGGACGACCCCGAGTCGAGCATGGCGCTCGCCAAGCCCCTGGATCCGGAGGCGGGCGGCGTGCCGCACGAGGGCGGCACCTGGTTCGCCACGACCGACGACTGGGACTACCAGACGCTGCGCGACTGGATCGCTGACTCCCTGGAGGAACCATGATCGCCCTGCTCAGCCTGGGACTGCTCACCGAGCCCACCACCGCTCCGCCGGAGACCGACGCGCTCTACGCGCTCACCCCGGGCCACGAGGGCCCGCTGCTGGTGAACTTCTGGGCCAGCTGGTGCGGCCCGTGCGCGGCGGAGCTCCCGCTGCTCGCCGAGATGGACGCCGAGCTGGAGGACTTGCGCGTCGTCCTGGTGAACATCGACCACCAGCAACGGCGCGCCGAGGCCATGATCCGACGGCTCGAGCTGGACCTGCCCGTCGTCTACGACACGGGCGGGGAGCTGACGCGGGCCTTCGACCCCGCCGCTCTGCCAGCCAGCTGGCTCCTCGACGACGGCCAGGTGCGCCAAGTCTACGAGGGCGTCATCGAGGTGGAGCAGGTCCGTCTGGACGTGGAGGCTCTGTGATCCTGCTGATCTGGTTGGCCTGTGTGCCGCTGAAGCCCTACGAGCGCGCCCAACTCCAGGCGCGGCTGATGGCCGAGCCCCTCGACAGCCTGGAGGCGGGCGCTGATGCCCACGTGCTCGCCGCACGCGAGTTCGCGACCGGCGCCGCCGTGACGACGGGCTCGGCCTGCGGATGCAACTGACGCTGCTGGGCCTTGCTCTCGCCGGCGAGGTGGCCACCCGGGTCGACGTCTTCGACGACGGCTGGGTCGAGGTGGTGATGCCCGCGGTCTCCGTCTCCGCGGACCTGGACCGGAGCACCGTGGGAGCGACCTGGACGGCGGACATCCTGAGCGGAGCGACCACCCAGCTGGACGCGGACCTGGTGAGCTCGGCGACCACCTACACCGAGACCCGGCACCAGCTGGACGTGCAGGGGGCGGCCCGACGAGAGGACTGGCAGCTGAGCGCTGGACTCAGCGAGAGCCGCGAGCCCGACCACCGTGCGCACGCGGGCGGCGTCGAGCTGAGCCGTGCGCTCTTCGAGAGCATGGCGACGGCCAGCCTGGGCTACGGCGTGAGCGTCCAGCGCGGCGGGCGCCTGGGACAGGAGCAGGCGTGGCAGCCCTCGATCGAGCACGCCATGGACCTCACCTGGACCCAGATCCTGGGCCGGCGGACCGTCGCGAGCGTGCTGGTGTACGGAGCGGCCGCCCGGTGCGGAGAGCAGCTGGGCTGCTACGCCAACGCCTACCGCTTCGTGCCGACGGAGAATGGACTCGCGCTGCCGGAGCGCAACCCCCACCAGCTGGGTCGCGCCGCCGTCGCCGTGCGCTTGACGCAAGCCGTGGGAGAGCAGACCGCGCTGCTCGGCGGCTACCGCTTCTACCAGGATTCGTGGGAAGTCCGGGCCCACACGGCGGACCTCACCGTGCGGGTGTTGCTCATGGAGCAGCGGCTGCTGGTGAGCGGGACCGGGCGGTACAGCCGTCAGAGCGGAGCCCCCTTCTTCTCGGCGCCCCAGACCACGGACCTCGAGGTCCCCGCGTGGCGGTCCGCGGACAGAGAGCTCGCCGGCTTCGCCAGCCACCACGCGGGCCTGCGCGCCGAGTGGTCGTTCTACGGTGTCGGGCCGTGGCTTCGCCTCGGCGTCTCAGCGAGGGGAACCCGAATGTGGACGAGCTACCGAGAGGGTACGGAGCGGCAGGCCTGGGTCGTGGGAGTGGGGGTGACAGGTGAGCGCTAGCCTGTGGGTGGCGACGGCGTGGGCCTCCTGGACGACGGTCTCTACCGAGGCGATGTCCACCCGCATCGACCTGACCCTGCCTACCGAGCACGCCGAGCTCGCCGAGCTCGCCTGGGAGGTCTTCGCGCAGGTCGAGGCCCAGGCCAACGAGTGGCGTGAGGACTCCCCGATCGGGCGTGTCAACGCACGGGCGCCGGAGGCTGTGGTCGTCCCGGAAGAGGTCTTCGGCCTGGTCCAGCGCGGCGTCGAGCTGGGGGTGCTGACCGGCGGCGCCTTCGACATCTCCTGGGCGGCGCTGTGGGGCCTCTGGGACTTCCGCACTCCCGGACCGGTGCCCGACGTGGAAGACTGCGCCCAACGGGCCGCGCAGGTGGACTACACCCGGATCGAGCTCGACGCCGACGCCCGGACGGTGCGCCTTCCAGAGGGCATGATGATCGGCCTGGGCGGTCTGGCCAAGGGGCACGCCCTTGGTCGGGCCGCGGAGGCACTGCGCACGGCAGGTGTACGGGACTTCGCGCTCTCGGCGGGAGGGCAGGTGCTGGCGAGCGGGACCAAGGACGACCGTCCCTGGCGGGTCGGCGTGCGCGATCCGCGAGGTGAACCCGACGACTTCTTCGCCCTGCTCGAGGCCAGCGACACCTCGGTCTCCACGAGCGGCGACTACGAGCGCTTCTTCGAGCACGAGGGGGTCCGCTACCACCACATCCTGGATCCGCGCACCGGCCAGCCCGCCCGGGGCCTGCGTTCGGCCACCGTCGTGAGCCCGGACGCCACCTTGGCGGACGCCCTGTCGACTGCGCTGATGGTCCTGGGGCGCGACCAGGGGTTGGGCCTGGTCGCGGAGCTCGAGGGGGTGGAAGCGGTCGTGGTCGACGAAGGGGGGCGGGTCTTCTCCACGGACGGGCTTCAGCTCACCATGGCCCACTCCCCCCGACCCTGAACCCCTCAATGCTCCTGAGCAGCGCGATCACGGGTCCCTCGATGCCCGCGACGAGGGACCGTCGGGCCTGGGAACGGCCTGGGAACGGCCGGGACGGCGTCCGATGGGAGCAGCTTGGCCAGAACCCGCCACTTGGGCCAATCCGGAGGATCAGCGCTGACTACTCGATGGGTCCGGTGAGTTGAGGAATCACAGGGGGTTGTGATGCGTGGGATCACTCGGTGGGACCACTCTGCACCATTGGGCTTCGAGCCCCGCTAGCCTCGCCATTTCCATCCGGCAACCTCCCCTTGTGAGTTCCGAAAAGTCTGACGGCCCCGCGTCCGGAAACTCTGGCGGCTCCTGTCGAAGGAACCTCAGATGCTCTCTTGTCTCGTCAACCGCCGTGAACGCTGGGTCCCATGGTCCCCTCGCTCAAACGGCACGACGTGCAGCTCCTGCTCCGGGCGGGTCTGCTCCAACGAGAAGTGGTTCGCGTCACCGGCGTTCCGCTTCGCACGGTCCAGCGCATCGCTCGGGAGCCACCCGTGACCCTGGATACGGCTGCCAGTCGCGTGGGTCGGCCCAGCAAGACGGAGGCGTTCGAGGTCTTCGTGCGGAAGCTGCTCGAGGCCGAGCCGCACCTCAAGTCGGTGGAGATCCTCCGGCGCTGCCGGAACCGTGGCTACGGTGGCGGACGCTACGACCTGGTCCGGCGGGTGCGACCGGTGCCGAAGCGGCCACTGGTCCGCTTCGAGGGGCTTCCGGGGGAGTTCTCGCAACACGACTTCGGCGAAGTCCGGGTGTGCTACCTCAACGGCCGCGAGGAGAAGGTCACCTTCTTCGCCTCGCGGCTGAAGTGGTCACGCTTCGCCGGCATCCCGCTGCGTTGCGTCTTCGACCGGCCGCGGACCATCGCCTCGGGCCTGAAACGAGACGGCAGTCTGAAGCTGACCCGATTGAGTGGACAGTAGTCGTCGTAGACGGGGTGGCAGTGCGCCTCGGGGGTGGTGAGGGGGGTCTGGGGGGAGACTGACAGCTTGTGGAAGGCTGTGGATGGCGTCATGCGGCCATCGCGGCGCGCTCGAAGGCCGCCGGCGACAGGTAGCCGAGTGCGGAGTGCGCTCGGCGGGTGTTGTAGAAGCCTTCGATGAAGTCGAAGACGGCGGCCTTTCCAGCCCGCGGGGTGTTGAAGCGTCGTCTCCGGAGCAGCTCGCACTCGAGGGTGGCGAAGAAGCTCTCGCAGAGGGCGTTGTCGTAGCAGTCGCCGACGGAGCCCATGGAGAGCCGGACGCCGTGGGCGTTGCAGAAGGTCTTGAAGGCCTCGCTGGTGTACTGCGCGCCCTGATCGGAGTGGTGAATGACGCTGCTCGGGCTGCGGCGCTCGATGGCCATCTCCAGCGCGTTCACGACGAGCGACGCGAACATTCGGTCTGCCATGCTCCAGCCCACGATACGGCGGCTCCACACGTCGAGGACAACGGCCAGGTAGAAGGTCCCGGCGTCCGTACCGACGTAGGTGATGTCTGCAACCCACAGCTGGTCCGGGCCTTGGGCGCTGAAGTCGCGACTGACCAGGTCCGGGGCTGGCCTGGCGGTCCGGTTGCGCTGTGTCGTGGACCGGAAGCGTCGACGCATCACACCGACGAGTCCGTCCTCTCGCATCAACCGAGCGACGCGCTTTCGCGCCACCCACCATCCCTGCGCTTGCAGCTCCGCATGGATGCGGGGAGCTCCGTACGTGCCTCGGGAGTGAGCGTGGATCCGGCGAATCTCCCGGAGCAGCAGCAGGTCACGTTGGGCATGCAGCGAGGGCTCGCGGTCGAGCCAGGCGTAGAAGCCCTGGCGCGAGACGCCCAGAACGCGACTCATCATCGCAACGCTGTGGTCGGGCCGGTTCGCCTTCATGAACTCGAACGCTTCTTGCCTCCGCGCTCGGCCTCGTTGGCGAACCAGGCCGCGGCTTAATTAGGATTTCCCTCTCTTCTCGGAGACGAGCGTTCTCTCGACGAAGGCGAATGACCTCCGACCGGAGGTCCTGCTCCTCAGGAAGGTCCGCCCCTGGATGAGACGCCCTCCTCTTCAGCACACCGGCCTGGTAGGCCCACTCCCGAATGGTCGTGGCACCCGGTTCGAACTCTCTGGCCAGGCTCTTCGGGGAACGACCTGATCGAACCAGCTCGACCAGTTGCTGCTTGTACTCTTCTGGGTACGCCATGTGGACATCCTCCAGTTCCGTGAGGGTGGTGTCCACGAAAGCGGGGCAACTCCAGTCCATGGGGGTAAGGCGATGGCCTCGCCAAGGACATACTATCGCAAACAGGCACGGAGGCCCGGAGCGTGGCATACGAGCGACTTTCCGAGACTATCGGTCCATGCGCATGCGGCGTGGGCGTCGTGAAGCTCACATGGAAGGAGAAGGACTACCCGTTCATGAGCGGGAACATCGGCCCCTTCAACGAGCAGTACGTGCTCGACTGCGCCTCTTGCGCGTCCAAGTACGTCGTCGTTGAGAGGGTGGATACGCCGACGCTGGGCGCGAGAGTGCATCTTGTCGAGCGAGCAGAAGCTCAGCGGGTCAGCGTCATGAACGAGTCGAGCCGACAGGCTCGGCAGAGTGCCCTAGCAAGCCGACGAAGCCTGGGCGCAGTGCGACAGCTAGCGGAGCGCGAGTTGGCTGCGGAACTCATCCGCCGGTCCAGCTCTGGCAAGGGCACGGCCGGAAAGCATGCGATCCTCGGCCCAGCCTTCGGAATGGCCCTGGATGAGTTTCGGGCCCGGGTCGGCCGGTCGCGAGCGACCACGTACATCCCGGAGCTGGTTCGAGAGTACGGAGCAGCCGCAATCCTGCGCAGGCTCGAGCGCGTCGCAAAGGCGGACCAGGTCGAGCAGGCCGAGGCGGACGCTGATGCTGTCGATGTCCCGGAGGAAACGGTCGTGCTTCCTGTCGCCGCCCATGCGGTGTTCGCGACCGCCCCTTGACACGACGACGCCAACCCCGCCCGAGCGGGGCTCTTCGCGTACTCCCGTACTACCCCCGCCGAGTCAGCGGACCCGGGCCGGGCACTGTGCCCGCTCGTGGCGGACACGGGCCGCCGAAGGCCGGGCACAGGCGAAACTCGGCAAGCCAAGGTGTTGATATCTCGTCATTTTCCCCAGGCTTCAACTACTCGATGTAGCCCAGCGCCTCGAGACCCTTCATCGTCTCCTCGTCGAAGTCCGCCTCGGTCTGCTCCCGAAGAGGCTCGACGGTGCTGGCCACGTGCGCGTCGAGCTGCTTCTCAAGACGCGCCTGGACCTCGGCGTTCTGGACCGGCGTGCGCTCGGCCGGGTCCTTGGACAGGTCGTAGAGTTCCACCACGTCACGCTTGCGGTAGAGCTTCCAGGGCCAGTCCAGGACCGACCAGTGCTCGTTCTCCAGCTTGTTGAGCTGACCGCGGTGCGCGTAGATGGGGCGCTTCGGCAAGGCCTTGCCCTGCAGCGCGGGCACCAGCGAGATGCCGTCCGCCCCAGCAACGGGGTCCAGCCCGCAGAGCTCCGCCAAGGTGGGCGCCAGGTCCGCCAGGGTCACCGGGGTGTCGACCGTGCCGGCCTTGACCCCCGGCCCGCTGATGACCAGGGGCACATCCAGCAGCACCGCGGGCAGCCCCGCCTTGCCCGGGTGGCCGTAGAGTCCTTTCTCCCCCATGAGCTCGCCGTGGTCACTGATGAACACCACGATGGTGTTCTCGGGCAGCCACTCCAGAGCCGCGGCGACGTGCTGTGACTGCCACGCAAAGCTGCTGCGGTAGGCACTCCAGCGGCTGTCGTCATCGGTGGGCCCATTCTCATACCAGGGCGCCCGCTGACGGTAGGGCATGTGGCTGTCCATCAGGTGGACCCACAGAAACCACGCCTCGGCGTCCTCCAGGTCCTTTGCCCAGGTCTGGACATAGTCGAGCAACAGGTCCGCGGCGGCGGGTGCCTTCCCACGGTCCTTCAGGCTCCAGCCGTCGGCGTTCACGACCTTGCCGGTGCCGTGGAACTCCCCTTCCTTCATGCTGAAGCGCCGGTAGTGGTCGAAGCCGCGGTGGAAGCCCTGGTCCTCGTTGATCAGCGCGTTGCTGGAGGTCCCGAAGGTGGTGTAGCCCGCGGCCTGAAAGCGCTCGGGCAACACGGCGGCATCGCGCAGGATCGGCAGCGGGAGGACCTGCTTGCCATCCTCCACGGCCTTGTGACGCCCAGGGACCTTGGCCATCGTGACGCCGTGATGGTTTGGATACTGGCCCGTCCACATCGAGGCGATCGACGGGATGGTCCACGCGCCTGTGCTCTGGGCGCGGGTGAAGACCGTGCCCGCTGCGACCACATCGCCGTAGCGACCCGGCAAGCGGCCCGCCGGAGCAAAGCTGTCCGCACGAAGGGTGTCGAGCACGAAGACGACGACGTTCGGGCGCTCCGGAGCCTGCGCCTGCGCCTGCTCTTCACCATCCAGTGCGACTGCCAGACCGAGCACGGCGAGCACGGCGACTGTACGGATGGAAGTCCAGCCCATGGGGGTCTCTAGCGCTCCTCGGCCTTGCATGCCACGCGCCACAGTGTCGCCGCGGCCTCAACAGGACACCCGCCCGGTGCGCCCTATGCCTCCTCCAGGAGCCGTCGCGTGTTCTCGAGGCACTTTTCCATGGCGCGGGTGAAGGCATCGGGCGCGGTGACAGCCCCTACCGCCGTAGTCGTAGACATACAGCGCATAGTGCGGGTCGCCCGAGACGATGTTGTTCCGAACCACCGCAGGACCGCCGCCGATTTCGAGCGTGTTGCCGGGACTCACCTCGATGGTGGCAGCATGTGCGGTGAGCGACGGGAGGAGCAGGACAACGGCGCGCATCACCACCTCCGAGTCTGGGAGGGTGCCGCAGCGGATCTTGCCCTCATTCTGACGCCTCAGATCTGGCCTTCTCTATCTTGTCTTGGATTCGCCTCAGGCTCTCGTTGGCCGGCTTCATCCAGCGGAGGACTGCGTAGGTAAAGGTGATGAGCTCCAGCAGGGAGAAGTGGGAGCTGACGCTCAGGCGACTCCGCAGCAGCCACCAACCAAATGACTTCATCCAGCCCAGCGCATTCTCAAAGGAATCCAGGGTGCAGCTGAAGAGGTCATCGGGATACTCTGGATGAGGTACCGGTCTGCAGTGCCCGTTCTTGGTCGCATCATCGGCATAGCGCACCTCCACCATGGCGATGAGCGAGGCGCTGAAGGCCGGCTGGCACAGCATCACGGGCAGCAGCGTGATGCGGTCGTCCTCAAAGATCGGCCGAGCAGGCCGCCGGGCCAGTCCATGGGCGGTGCAGTCGATGTGCAGCACGTCTGAGTCGCTAGGGATGGTGCCCTCGGCGAGCACGATCTGCGTGGCCTCGATGCGCTGAACCCGTCCCATGCGCACCTTGTGGGGCAGACGCTTGATCTGCTCAAACTCCTCCAGACTCACCGTCGCGCAGCGGAACCGGGTGGGCAGGATTTCTGGGTCCAGTCGCCGGACCCAGTCATCAACCTCGAAGCGCGCGTACAGCCCTGCCGAGTCCTTGCAGTCCACAATGGCGCGCAGCTGCGGCAACATCCGGCTGGCCGTCTCCGTGGGCCGGGTGCCCCTCCGTGGAATGAGCCAGCAGTCGTTGCTGATGATCCAGGTGATCTGGTCTGGATCGACGCCGCCATTGAGCAAGAACAGCGCCGCGTCGATGCCAGTCTTTCCCGCGCCGATGACCACGTAGCGAGACCACGGCCGGTCGAGGTCGGCCAGGTCATTGATGGGCACGAGGGAGGCCCCCCTCTGCCACCGTGTACTCCGGGGTTCGGGTGGAGGGGACGTCCACCTTGGAGTAGGTCGCATCGACCTCTCGCTTGTGGACCGTGACCTGGTAGGTGACCTCGGCGTTTGTCAGGGATCGGATGTGGCCGTTGCCCTCGTAGCTACACTGCGAGAGGAACTGCACCCGGCCTGTCGCGCAGAGCTTGTCCATGACCCGCTCGTAGTAGGCCATGATCTGGGCTGCAGAGGAGAGGTCATCTACGTGGGTGGTCAGCGTCTCCGAGTTCACGCCGTAGTACAGCCCGGGCTGGTGCAGCGTGACGAATCGATAGGCATTGTTCCAGTGACCCCCGGGCTTCGCGCGGCGGTCCACCAGGATGATGCGTGCATCCCTTGACTGGGTCACGAGCTCGTCGGCGAAGGCCATGCCCATCGCCCCAGCACCGATGATCAGGTAGTCGGTCTCAAGCACCTGGGTCATGGACTGTGGCTCCAAAGGATATGTGCGCAGTGCCATGCCTCAGCGAGGCCCGGGCATGAAGATCCTCCGCCATCAGCCCGCCAGGGTCTTGGCCAGCTTCACGAAGCGCTCCGACATCGGGGACATCGAGTAGCCCCGGCTCATGTACAGCTGCTGCAGCTTGGTGTTGAACTCCTCGGTGCAGGTCACCGCCACGCTCATCCCCTGCTCGACCATCCACCGCTCACCCCGATCGAGCAGGGCCTTTGCCACGCCGAACCTGCGCGAAGCGGGGTCCACGAAGGTCGTGGAGAACAGCCCGATCTCCTGACCGTCGTCGTCGCGATCGATGCGAACGATGGTGTGCCCCACCAGCTGGCCTCCCGCGTCCTCCGCGACGAAGACCCTCGCGACCACCTCCCTCGCTTCGATGTGCCACCGGACCCTCCGCTGCAACCAGTCCAGGGTGTACATGGAGCCACCCTCTTCCTCACCCAACACCTCGACCAGGGTCTGACGCATCCGTTCGGCAACCAGCCCGACCTCATCCGAAGACCGGGGATCGATCCCGCGGACGCGGAGTTCAGCGCTCACGCCACACCAATGTGACGGGTCGAGGGCCTAAACCGGGCATGGACCCCCCTGCAGTGTTCAGAGGTCGGTGGAACCTTCCGACGCATGCCTGTTAGGTTAGCGCCCCGCTTCGAAACAAAAAAAAGAGGTGATGCAATGCTGCGTGTCTTCGTACCGCGCGAACGCGCATCGGGAGAAACCCGGGTGGCTGCGACGCCGGAGACCGTCCAGAAGATGGTCGGCTCCGGGCACAGCGTCGTCGTCGAGACCGGCGCAGGAGCCGCATCCAGCTGCAGCGACCCGGCCTACGTGGAGGCGGGCGCCTCCATCGCGAGCGAGACCGAGACCCTCGACCAGTGGCGTGACGCGAACATCGTTCTCACGGTGTCCGGCCCCTCTCTCGAGCAGGCCGGCCTCATGGGCAAGGGGGCTCTGGTCGTGGGCCTGCTCTCCCCCCACCGCAACCTGGACGTGGTCGCACAGCTTCGGGACGGCGAGACCAGCGCGCTGGCGATGGAGCTCGTCCCCCGGATCAGCAGGGCGCAGGGCATGGATGCCCTGTCCTCCCAGGCCTCCATCGCCGGGTACAAGGCGGTGCTCCTGGGTGCTGCTGGACTGGACCGCTACTTCCCACTGCTCATGACCGCTGCAGGCACCATCAAGCCCGCCAAGGTGGTGATCATGGGAGCTGGCGTCGCTGGACTCCAGGCCATCGCCACCGCCCGCCGGCTGGGCGCCGTCGTGTCCGTCAGCGACATTCGCGACGTCGTCCGGGAGCAGGTGGAGTCCCTGGGCGGCCGCTTCATCGATCTACCGGACATGGGTGAGTCGGGCGAAGGCGAAGGCGGCTACGCCCGGCAGGTGACCAAGGAGTTCCTGGCCCGCCAGCAGGAGATCGTCGCCGGCTACGTGGAGAAGGCGGATGTGGTCATCACCACCGCCCTGGTCCCGGGCCGGCCGGCTCCTCGCCTGGTGACCGAAGCGATGGTCCAGTCCATGCGGGATGGCGCGGTCATCGTGGACCTGGCCGTCGAGCAAGGCGGCAACTGCGAGCTGAGCGAGCGCGACACCGAGGTGACCCGCCACGGTGTACGCATCATGGGCTTCAGCAACCTGCCCGCTACCATGCCCACTGACGCCAGCATGCTCTACGCGCGCAACGTCTGGGCCCTCCTTCAGGTCGCCGTCTCCGATGGCGCACTGAAGCTCGATACCAACGACGAGATCATCGACGGCGCCATGCTCGTCCATGCCGGGCAGGTCCGGCACGAGCGCACCGCCGACGCCCTGAGAGGTGAGTCATGACGATGGGGCCCCTGCTAATCGGTCTGTACGTCTTCGTACTGTCCATGTTCGTCGGGTTCGAGGTCATCACAAAGGTGCCTCCGACCCTCCACACACCCCTGATGAGCGGCGCCAACGCCATCAGCGGCATCACCATCGTCGGGGCCCTCGCGGTCGCGACGACACCCGAGGCATCCGTCTCGAACATCGTTGGCGCCGTCGCCATCGCCTTTGCCACCATCAACGTCGTGGGCGGCTTCCTCGTCACCGACCGCATGCTGCGCATGTTCCGTAGCAAGTGATGGAAGACCTACTCGCTGCAAGCGTTGACTACATCTACCTCCTGAGCGCCGTGCTCTTCATCTACGGCCTCAAGAAGCTCTCCAAGGTCCGAACCTCGCGGCGCGGAAACAACCTGGCCGCCCTGGCCATGTTCCTGGCCATCGTCGGGACGCTGTTGGAGATCAACTTCGGCGAAAACGCGCCGGCGGACTTGGACTACCGGTGGATCCTCGGCGGCGTGGCCGTCGGTGGCCTGATCGGCGGAATCGCAGCCATTCGCGTGGCGATGACCTCCATGCCCGAGATGGTCGCCCTGTTCAACGGCTTTGGTGGCGGGGCCTCGGCTCTGGTGGCCACTGCGGTCGTCTGGGCCAAGCTCGTCGAGAAGACGGGCCTGAAGGGCAACGTCGCCTCCAACCTGGAGGGTGGCGGAGCGGATGCCATCACCATCTGCCTCTCGCTGGTCATCGGCGCGCTGACCCTCAGCGGCAGCCTCATCGCCTTCCTCAAGCTCCAGGGCAAGCTCAAGAGAGGCGCCCCCATTCTCCTGCCGGGCCGCCACGTCATCAACGCCGTGCTGGTGCTGGGGACCGTGGGCCTGTGCGTCTGGTTCGGCTTCTTCGCCGAGGGCACCCAGCTGTGGACGACAGCCGTGCTCGTCCTCGTCGGCCTGGCGCTCTTGCTCGGCGTGCTGGTGGTCATTCCCATCGGCGGCGCCGACATGCCCGTCGTCGTGTCGCTGCTGAACTCGTACTCGGGCCTCGCGGCCTGTGCCGCGGGCTTCGTCATCGGCAACAACGTGCTCATCATCGCCGGCTCCATGGTCGGCGCGGCGGGTCTGATCCTCACTCACATCATGTGCGTGGCGATGAACCGCTCCCTGCTCAACGTCCTCGTCGGCGGCTTCGGCGTCTCCGAAGGCACCAAGGCAGGCTCCGACGAGTACGTGGGCGTCAAGTCCTGCGGACCCGAAGAAGCAGCCATGCTGCTCGATACGGCCGAGCGCGTCATCATCGTCCCCGGCTACGGCCTGGCGGTAGCGCAGGCCCAGCACGCGGTTCGAGAGTTCTCCGACCTGCTCCAGGCCCGGGGTGCCAAGGTCACCTTCGCCATCCACCCGGTCGCAGGCCGGATGCCTGGTCACATGAACGTGCTCCTGGCCGAAGCCGATGTGCCCTACGAGCAGTTCGTGGAGATGGACCTGATCAACCCGGAGTTCAACAACACGGACGTGACGCTCGTGCTGGGCGCCAACGACGTCGTGAACCCGGCAGCCCTGGACGAACCCGACAGCCCCATCTACGGCATGCCCATCCTGAACGCCCACGAGTCTCGAACGGTCTTCGTGGTGAAGCGGAGCCTGAGTCCAGGCTACGCGGGCATCAAGAACGGGCTCTTCGAGCGCGAGAACACCATGATGGTCTTCGGCGACGCCAAGAAGATCGTTCAGGGGCTCATCACCGAGCTCAAGCAGATCTGAGCCGGAGTCCCCCCAGGCGGGGGGCTCACTCGCTGGCGCACTCCGCGAAGTACTGCGCCAGGCCTGCGTAGTTCACGTAGGTCGTGTCGCAGTAGGAGCCCTCGATGCGGCAGTAGCCCTCGATGCACTCCAGGCCGTTGCCGCAGCCGTCTCCACAAGCATCGGTGCGGCAGTCCACCACGCCCTCCTCCGGCCCCTCTCCGTGGTAGCCGAAGTTGAACTTGCTGGTACCGCCGTGGCTGACCCCCAGGCCAGAGGGTGCCGGAATCTGGGCGAGGATCGCGCTCTGGGCGGGGTTGTCCAGGTCGACGGCTCCGGAGTCGGCCATGCACGCCATGGTCTCGCAGGCGCTGTCCTGAGCGTAGATCGACATGTCGATGCCCGTCATGTGGCACTCGCTGCAGCTCTGGCGGGTGGAGCCGGAGACGAAGGGCTCCACGTAGCGGGTGTAGTTGGCGCTCAGTTCCTCGTTCGTGCACTCGGAGTACGGCGCGCTGTCGTCGGTGGGGACCTCGTCAGAGGCCTTGTTGCAGGCACTGGACCCCAGGCCCGTCAGCAAGACCCCAAACAAGAGGCCTCGTGTGAGCTGCATCCGAGTTCCGAGCATGACCGCTCCAGCCAATGCGGACCCTGAGTGGGAACCTGGAGGGCCTCGTAGTCCTCCTTGTCCAGCACCACGCGCTGCTGCAGGGCTTCGCGGAAGTTGATCCGCTCCGCAGCATCCGCCCAGCGCTCCGCGATCTGGATCACCGTCGCTTCGGCGGCATCTCCCGAGCCGTAGCCGACGCAGAGGAACTCCTCCCCGGCCAGCTCCACTCCGCGCTCCCTGGCCTCCACCAGCCCCGCCGCGATCCAGGCGGGCAGGCTTGCGGTGTACAGGTTTCCCAGGTCCATCGCCAGGTCCGTCCCCAGCATCAACTTCTGAGCGACCGCGCCCCGAAAGGCTTCGGTCTTTCGAAAGCCGCGTACCACCTTCATGCTCTCGGCGTAGACGCTCGCGCCCTGCCGTCCCTCCGCCGTATGGACGAAGAGGTCCGGCGACGAGCCCATCTCCTCCAGGACCCGCTCCGGGTCCGCACCCACGGTCTCGCACAGCGCAGCGAGTTGCCCGTGGTCCGCGCTGCGTCGGGAGAGTCCCCACAGGTACAGCGCAGCCAGGGCGTTGATCGGCATCCGGTGGTACGGGCGATGAAGAAAGGCGCCGTGAATGCGCTCGTAGAAGTCGCGGTGGGCCTCGCCGGTCCTCGAGAGCAGGTCATCCATCGCGTGGATGCACTCGTCGATGTAGCAGCTCGTGGAGTACTGCCCGCTGAAGACCGGGAAGTCGTGCAGACGGGAGCTGGCTGCGTAGAGCTGCCGCGCTCGTACTCGGCGCGGTCACTGGCGACGACGATCGCCTGACGGCTCGCCCCGTCCAGCGCCAGCCAGCGCAGCGCTGCCTTCTGGGCGTAGACACCGCCCAGGCAGGCGTGCTTGAACTCCGGGACCTCGCAGTTTCGCGAGAGGCGCGGGCGTCCGGGCATGTGAAGAGCGATGCCGCTGACCCCGTACTCCGTTCCGTTCATGGAATGACCTTCTCCGATTGTCCGTGCTCTTGGACCATCAAGATGCCGAGGTTGCACACAGAGTCCACGAACCACGGCCCAAATTTGGCCTATGCTTCGCGCGGAGGACCCCATGAACCTGCTCTTTGCCCTGGCCTGCAGCGACGGCCGCATCTCGCTGGACGACATCAACACCACCGAAGACATCCGGACGGCCTGCGACCAGTACGAGCCGGAGGACGTGGAGCTCAGCGTGACCTTCGAGGAGCTCGACGACGGCTGTCCCTTCGGCGAGGACGACAACCTGGAGGAGGACAACGGCTACTTCACGGCGCGCATCGAGCAGACCGTTCGGCTGGAGCTGCCCGAGGGTGGGATCGTCTGCGATCTGGCCTTCGACTTCACCGGCGTGGACCCCTCCTTCGAGCAGGAGATGGTCTACGACGACAACTTCCTGATGACCTTCAACGAGGTGGTTCTGGCCACGAGCTACGCCCCCCTGATCGACGAGTTCGAAGCGGAGGATGGCCTTCCGATCTACGACTGGTCGCGCATGGAGGGTGAGGATCTCTACTTCGACGACGACATCCCCACCTGGTGCCTGGGCGAGGACGGCGGTGACTCCGAGTGCACCATCCCTCCCCCGGAGACCGAGGGCACGATGTCCGTCTCATTCGGTGGCGACCTGGTCGACAAGCTCGCGCTGCGCGCCGTCGACACGGAGAGCTTCGCCTTCGGCTTCATCACCACCGGCGACAACGACGACACGGACTGCTCGCACGAGGAGTTCACCTTCACCATCCTCGCGCCGGTCGTGTCGCCCTGAAGGAACTCGGGGTCCAGGAGCACAGCTAGAGCCCCCCGGTCCACGCGTAGCCCATCCAACACCGCTTCATCTCGACACCCCTGTTCGTGAGTGCCAAGCAGCATGCACCCCGAACAGGTGGCTTGACTGTGTCAGCCTGTATCAGGGCCTGCCGAGGCGCCGAGCGAGCTCCCTGAGCCATGGGCTGTCCGCCTTGCCGTCCAGCACCCGGCGGCTCTCGTCGCAGAGATCGGGCCGCTCCTCGAGCACGCAGGCCAGCGCCGCGTGCTCCTGGTCCAGCCCCCGCTCCTGCTGCAGGGCCTCCACCTTCTCCAGGAAGGCGGCGTCACCGGGGTTTGGCTGCTCCGTGGCGTTGCTGGGACCCAGGGCGTTGATCGCCGCGATGACCAGGCGCTTGCGCTCGCCGTAAGGCAGCGGAGCGAGCTCTTCGGCCAACAGCGGACGACCCAGCCAGATGTCCTGGGTGCCCATGCCCTCGTTTCCGCCGCAGGGGAACTCGATTCGCTTCTCCAGCGGCTCCGCCGGAAGACCGCCAACGAAGCGCACCGGCACGATGGGAGCGCCCACCGCCAGCGCCATGTCGATGAAGGCACCGCTCATCTTCTGCACGGGGGTCCTGCACTCCAGGCTGCGCGTCCCCTCGATGTGCACCATGACCGAGCGTCCTACCCCTCGCATCTCCTCCGCCAGCTCACCGATGATGCGCGGCAGGCTGGCCTGGTCCTCGCGATCGAAGAACTGGATGACACGCGGGTCCCTCACCCCGGGGTACTCGAAGCAATGGGCGATGAGCTTGCCCAGCCAGGTCTGGCGGTGCTCGGCCTTGGCCAGCGTCACCGTGGGCACACCGAGCAGGCCACTCGCCACAATGCTGAAGAGCAGACTCTCCACGCCGGTCTGGTGATTGGCCAGGTAGAGCACACTGCGTCCCGAGACCGCCTGGAGCTGCTCCGGAGAGGGGGTGACCACCCGACGCACGAAGCGCTGGATGAGCCCGTAGTACAGGTCCTCCACGGGCCAGGGTGGCCGGTCGAACCAGCGGGTCCAGAACTCCGCCACGGGCCCGACGTCCAGCTCCTCCGGACCCTCGTCCCGCACCACCACCTTGCCGTCCTCGACCATCGTGATCCGGGGGAAGCGGTTCAGCGGCGTGGACCGCGTCGCCACCGAGGGATGCACACCCAGCTTGTGGGCCAGGTGTTCCCGCTCGGCGATGTCCTGCACCGAGCGCGTTCCGTAGAGCGCCTCTACCGTCCCCGGCAGCCAGTCGCTCCCGTCCACATCGTCCGGAGCCAGGACGGTGCGTCCCTTCTCCAGGGTGGACAGCGCCAGGCCGGGCACGAACAGGCGGTCGCGGAGGAAGGCACGCCGCTCCTCGGGGTCAGCGCTTCCGATGGGGCCCTTGGGGAAGCCCGCCTCGACCAGGCGGAAGCTGCACCAGAGCCGGTCCTCGTCGATGATCTCCACCCGGAAGGCGGGCATGCTCGGCGTGAGGAAGCCGTCCGGACGGACCTCGCAGCGCACCGGGCGCCCCAGTGGTGCCGGTCCGCTGAAACGGAGCTCCGGGATGAAGGCGGGGTAGCAGACCAGCCCCTCGACCAGGCTGTCGTGGGCGATGAGGTGCGTCGCTCCGTCCAGGAGCAGGTCCAGGCGGTCGGCCTGGAGGATGGCGCTGGCACCGCGCTGGTCGCGGCGCAGGCCCGTCATGACCTGGAAGGACGGACCGTGGAAGAGCGCACCGCTCTCGTAGGGCGACTCCACCAGGGGTGCATCGAGCGGGGCGAGCGCCTGGGGACCACAGGTGTAGTCGTTGCGCATCTCGGCCAGACCCTCGCAGACCGGCCCATCGGGCCCATGCAGGGTGACGCGCAGGTCCTTGTTGGTGGACTGCAGGGTGGTCCAGGTGTCGGTCGGCTCGGCGACCGGCAGCCAGCGCTTGACCCGCACATCCCGCAGGCCGACGACCAGCCGCCCCTCGCCGTCGCGGCGGGCGTCGTCCACCAGTCGGGCGACCATGGACATCATGGGCAGGGCCGGCACCGTCCAGGTGGGCCTGTGGTCGGCCAGCCAGCCCTCCGGCTCCAGCGTAATGACCCGACGGGACAGCTCCACAGCCCCCGAGACGATGCGAACCCCCAGGTTCTCCGCCTCGTAGATGCGCATGCCATCCACCCACAGGCTGGCCTTGCCCTTGGCCCAGACACCGCGCTCGTCACGACCGGTCTCGGTGATCTCCAGGGTGCTGCCGATGACCTTGTTGAAGGTACGGACCTGGCCCCGGTACTTCCAGCTCATCGCCTCGCCCAGCATCAGGGGCTCGAAGCGGGGCTCGCTGATTCCCTCGTGCATGCCGCGGTCCAGCATGGCGAACTGCAGCAGCTGGATCATGGCCTCGATGCCCAGGCTTCCGGGCTGGACCGGGTCCTGGTAGAAGTGCGCCTTGAAGAACCACTCGTCGGGGTTCACGTCCTTCTCGGCCCGGTACTTCGTCTTCTCGTCCCAGCAGCCCGTGACCCGGTCGATCATCAGCACGTAGGGCGAGGCCAGGCGAAGCGGACCACCGCAGTAGTCCTCCGGCCGGCGGGTCAGGTCCACCAGGAAGTCACTCTCGCGCTCGAACACCGCCTTGTGCTCGGGCAGGATGGGCAGCCCCTTCTGGTTGTCCAGCGCCTCCTTGGGGAAGAAGCCGAAGACGGTCTTCAGGGTGTAGACCGGCTCGTCGGCCTCGTCGTAGCAGATGAGCTCGAAGCCCTCGATGATCATCCCGCCGGACTGGCTGATCGCGGTGATGGTCACCGCCGTCCGAAGGGTTCCGAAGTCCGGGAGCAGCTCCTTGTGCAGGGTGCCCGTGCCGTCCAGGTTCCGGAAGAAGAGGTCGATGTCGGTGGTGCAGGCGCTGCCCACGAAGCTGGCCAGCCACCCGCAGGGCTGCAGCGCCGCTTCGAGCAGCACGCAGAAGGGCATGGTCGGGGAGCCGTTCTCCCGGAAGTACCAGGCGGTGGGCGGGACGTCGTACTCGAGCTCGATCCGCTCGCCGGTCCGCATGCTGCCCAGCTCCCCCTCGATGGAGGTGAGCCGACTCATGAAGTGGTAGGGCGGCCCCGGAAGTCGAGCGACCTTCCGCGTCTCGTCGAAGATCGAGTACATGGGCCCGAAGGCATGACTGGGCTTGGCCCAGGCACAGGACATCAGGCTGGCGTAATCGAAGACGAAGTCGCTGCCCTTCCAGGAGGCGACGGCGGCGGGCTTGGTCTGCACCAGCCCATCGGCGAAGGTCTGCGGAATGAGCTCGGGACGCGAGTCCAGCGGCCAGCCGGGGACCAGGCGCAGACCCATTCGGCGACAGTGGAAGGCCTTCAGCCCATCCACCGTGCACAAGAGGTCCGCGTAGAGGGTCGGGAAGGGACCGTCGTGGACCTCCTCGACGAAGATCTCGTAGGTCAGGTGCTTGCTGGTCGGCAGAACCTGCCCACGACAGCGCAGGCTGAAGCTCTCCCCGGGGACCGGCTCGAAGCGCCAGCCGTCCTTGTCCAGGGTGTAGCCCAGGCTCGTGAGGTAGAAGGCCATGGCCTGCAGGCAGCCCTCGAACATCAAGGTGCCCGGCATGCAGGGGTCGTTCTTGAAGTGGCCGTCGAAGAACCAATCGTCCGGTGCGATGGGATCACTGGCCTTCAGATAGCCCCGGCCCCAGGGACCTCCCTCGTGGTCGAGAAGGTCCACCGTCTCGAGGAAGAGCATGCGCCCACCGCTGATGCGGGGGGTCCGGGTGTGGGTGCTGGCCAGGAAGAAGCCCTCGCCGAAGCAGCGCACCACCTCGCCGTGGCTGAAGGCCTCGAGCTCCTCTCGCGTGAACTGGCTCTTCTCGGTGCGCAGGGTGGGCTCGTCCAGGCGCGGGTCAGGCGCCAGCTCCTGCTCCTCGGCCGTCCAGAGAATGCCCTTGCTGTCATCGAGCTCCTCGGCCGTGAAGAAACCGGCCTGGCCGCCCCGCACGCTCAGGCGCACCTCGCCATCGACCCGACAGTCGTAATGGAAGAAGAAGAGCCGGATGGGGCCCTGGTTCGCGTGACCGTCGCAGTGGATGTCGTAGCAGAGGGTGTCGCCGGGCTCGGGGAGCCCTCCCCCGTAGGTGAGCTCGCAGCCAAGCAGGCGGTAGACGCGCTCCGACTGGTTGAGGAAGTCGATGCCCAGGTAGCTGATGAGCATCAGGTCGGCCTGACCGCTCTCGATCATGACGCCGGCGGGGATGCGGGCATCGTGGAGGTACCAGCTGTCCTGCCGGACGTCGGTCTCGGTCCAGATGGTGCCCTTGCCCATGGAGCCGGGTTCCGCCTTGAGGCCGGTCACCCGGTCTGCGAGCAGCAGCGGAGGCTCCGGCATGCGGACCTGGCGCTCGTAGCCGTCCTGACGCTCGAACTCCGCTCCGAAGATCTCGGAGATGCGACCGCTCGCATGGACCTTCAGCTGCTCACGGGTCAGCGAGAGCCCGGTGGGCTGCATTTCCGGCGCGCCAGGCTCGGGGGTCTGCGCCTGTGCCGGGACAGGAGCCCGGGATCGGAGGGGTGCCGGCGGAGCTTCGGGCGGTACGACGACCTCCGGGGCCGGCGTAGGGACCGAGATCGGAGGCTGGGCAGGCGTCGGCAGCGGCGTCGCGGGGAAGGACGGAGCCTGGCCCCTGCCCTGCAGCAGCCCCTGCAGGCTGGACTCCCGAAGCTGGAGAAAGCGCTGATGCAGAGCGGCCTGGTTCGCCAGGAAGGCGGAGTGGGTAGCGCTCAGCTGAGCCTGTTGTGCCGCCAGCTCCGCGAGCAACGGGGAAGGCTGGGCCGCCGGGCTCACGCGGGCTCCCACGATGGGCCCCGGGCTCACGACGGCTGGTCGCGCGGCGGGCGCTCTGGGACGCACAGGCTGCTTGGGCACGACGGGCATCGGGGGAGGATCGGCGGGGACATCCACGATGGGTGGCAGCGCGGGCGCAGGCTCCATGATCTGGGGACCCGCCGCCTCCAGCGGACGCAGCGGAGCAGACTCCGCTCCGAGCTCGGGAAGCCGTACCGCCTGCCAGTGGGCCGGGAAACGGAGGACCGGCTCGGCCATGGTGGGCGCCGGGGGAACGGGCACACCGGCAGCGACCAGCGAGAACTCCAGGGTGGGGCCCTCCAGACCCGTGCTCTGGATCCGGACCGCGGAGGTCTCCGCTCCACAGAAGGTCCGGCCGCGTTGCACCACCAGGGCCCCTGCCGCGACCTGGAGCAAGCCCAGGGCCGCGTGGGGACGTCCAAAGGCGGCGACGTCCTGCTCCTCGATGAGCACGTGGGTGTCCGCGCTCTCCGCGGGGAACAGGGCCCACACGGCATCGTCTGCCACGTCCTCCTGGCGCTTCAGCACCAGGACCACCGCGGCGTCACCGCCCGCACCCTCGATGCCGAGCGCCCGGGTGGCTGCCTCGTGCACCGGCTCCGCGCTCAGGTCGCTCGCGCCGACGATGGCGACATCCACCTCACCCGCCCGCAGCGCCCGCAGCGCGAGCTCCAGGGCGCGTAGTCCGCTGAGCTCCTCGGCGCTGACCGCATGGCTGGGACCCGCCACATCCAGCTGGCTGTTGAGCCGGTTGGCGGGAATGTTCGGCATCGTCCCCACCACGCCGGCGGACTCGAGCACCGGCACGAAGGACTCTCGGGCTCGCTCACCCCAGGCAGCGTCCAGGCCCCAGGACTCCGCCCAGTCGGGTACGCGCCAGCGCGCCCCGTAGCGACAGACCTCGCAGTCCGCCCCCATGCCGACGAAGACCGCGGTGCGCTCCCGCGGCAGGTCCAGACCCGAGGTCGCCTCCAGCGCGGCCTGCAGCAGAAGGAGCTGCTGCGGGAGTGCTGCCTCCAGGTCCTTGGGCGGAAAACGCAGCCCGCGCATGGAGAAACGCACAGCGTCCGCGCGGGGCGAGGTCTCGACCCCATCGAAGAGCACCGAGCTCACCCGGTCCCGGTCACTGGCCGCCCCGGCGGCGATGCCCAGACCGATCACGGCGACCGGTGCCTGGCTCACGGCGATGGGCTCGGCGGAGGCCTGACAGCCCATCTCCGGGCTCTCCACCACGACATGCGCGTTGTTCCCGCCAAATCCGAACGCGGAGAGTCCCGCTCGCAGCGGACCCTCCCAGGGCTCGGCCTTCGCCAGCAGGCGGAAGCCTCGCGTGTCCGAGAGCGGCTCGTCGACGTGCAGGGTCGGAGGCCGGATGCGGTGCTTCATCGCCCCGATGATCTTGATCAGACCAGCGACCCCCGCCGCGGTGATGAGGTGGCCCATGTTGGACTTGAGCGAGCCGATCGGTAGACCGCTGTCCGCCCCGAAGACGCGGCTCATGGACTCGATCTCCGTGCGGTCACCGACCACCGTGCCCGTGGCGTGGCACTCGATCAGTCCCACCTCCTTCGGGTCCAGTCCAGCCTGCTCCCAGGCAGCCCGGATGGCCCGTTCCTGGCCCTCCGCTGCGGGAGCCAGCATGCCCCTGCCCCGTCCGTCGTTGCTCAGGCCGATGCCACGAATCACCGCGAGCACCTCGTCACCATCGCGCTGGGCATCCTCCAGCCGCTTCAGCAACACGAAGCCGGACCCCTCCGCAGGCACCAGCCCGTCCGCCCCCGCATTGAAGGGGCGGCTCTGCCCCGTCTCGCTCATGGCCTTCAGCGCGCAGAAGCCCACGTGGATGAAGAGATCGTCCGCCCGGTTCACGGCGCCAGCCAGCATGAGATCCGCTCGGCGGTCCTCCAGGGCATCGCAGGCGTACTTCAGCGCGTAGAGCGAGGAGGCACAGGCGGCATCCAAGGCAAAGGCGGGGCCACCCAGCCCCAGCGTCCGCGCCATCCAGTGCGCGGGGAAGCCGCTCATGAAGCGGTTCCGGGGGTCCACGGCCTCCGGGGCGAGCTCGCCCAGCCACACGCCTTCCGCGAAGCGGCTCATGGAGCTGCTGGGGAAGCTCAGGTTGCCGAAGATGGCGCCGCAGCGGGACAGCTCGCTGCGGCCATTCAGGGCCTGGCGCGCAGCCTCGAGGGCAAGGTGGAAGAGGGGGTCGAGCCCCTCGTGCTCCGGGCTCAGGGGCAGCTCCGTCACGTAGCCGCCACGGTCGGACCAGGTGTGATCGGCCGGATGCCCCGGGGGTCCCAGGATGCGGTCGCGAGACACGCCCCACCGCTCCGGCGGAGCCGTCGACACCAAGTCGCGGCCAGCGGCGACAGCCTCCCAGAGTTCTTCGGGGTTGGAGACCCCCGGCAAGACACAGCCCTGCCCGATGACGGCGATCTTCATGGTCGGCTACTTGGGCAGCAGGTGCGTCTCGACGCCTTCGAGCACAGCGACGACCTGGCCGTCCGCAGTGAAGACGATGTCGCTCACGGTCTTGGTCTTCCCCACCGTACGTCCTCGGAGCACGCACTTCAGCGGTCCGACGGCGGGGCCCTCGGCGTAGTGGTGGTAGACGCCCACCGCTGTGGGCAGGGTCTGGCCACCCAGGACGTGCTGCGCCCACAGCAGGGCCAGCTGCAGACCGCCGTCCATTGCTGCGACGTCGGTGCGCCACACCGCATCGGACCAGCCCTTGCCCTCGGTGCCGGTCAGGGTGGCAGAGATGCCCTCCTCGCTGACACCATCGAGCTGATCGATGACCTGGAAGTCGGGCCCATGGAAGAGCACGCCTCCGTAGACATCACCTTCCCAGGCCTCGAGCCGGGGAGCTTGGGCGGCCTGCGGCGCGGGTCGAGCCGAGTGAGCCAGGTGCGCCGTGGCGCTGTAGAGCCTGCGGCCTCGAGCATCGACCAGCTCCAGGCCCAGCACGGCACCGTCGCCGTTGCTCAGCTGTTCGGTCCGAACCTGGAAGGCGTCACCGTCAGCCTCGAAGTGCTCCAGCTTGATGCCCTGCAGGACCTTCACGTCCCGCACGGAGACCAGCGCAAGGTTCGGGCGAGAGGCCCGAGCCGCGCGGCTGAACCACTCCATCACCAAGACGACCGGCACCACCGGAACACCCTGGATGCTGTGGTCGCTCAGGTAGGGATGGCTCTCCTTGCTGACGTGTACCTCGAGACCCGGTGCCTGCTCGCTTCCCTCGCTCGCCAGGGCCTCGGACTTCGGCTCACCGCCCAGGACCACCTCGACCCGCTCCGGGGCCGAACCGAGCAGCTCGTCGGCCATCATGTCGGCCCCGACCTGCAGCGGAATGAGCGGCACCCCGAGGCTCTCGAAGCGCGCCTTCAGCTCCGGGGTGACCATGCCACCCTCCCAGGGTCCCCAGCCCAGTGACTTGACGAGGATGCCCCGATCCCGGCGAAGCATGGCTCCCACCTTGTTCAGCACCTCGTTGGCCATCGCGTAGTCGCACTGACCCTGGTTGCCAGAACGGGCGGCCACGCTGCTGAACAGGGTGACCATGGTCAGCGGTTGCTCAGCGGTGGCTTCGAGCAGAGCACGCAGGCCCTGGACCTTGGTGCCGTACACGAACTGGAACTGCTCCTCGGTCTTGTCCGCGATGAAGCGGTCTGCGAGCACACCCGCTCCGTGGACCAGGCCCGTGATGGGTCCATGCTCGCTGACGACAGCCTTCAGCCCGTCCACGTCCGTGACGTCGCAGGGCGCGTAGACCGCCTGCCCGCCGGCTTCCTGGATGGCCTTGAGGGTGGAGCGGATCTCACGGTTGGCCAGGATGCGCTTCACCTCGCGTCCCAGGCCCGCCGGACTCGGCTTCTCGCCACGAGCCAGGGCGGCCTGCATCAAGGCCCGCTTCAGGTCGGCGTCCTGCTCGACACCGAGCGCCTCGGGCGGCTCTTCGGTGAGCGCGGTTCGGCCCAGCAGGACGAAGCGAGCCCCGGTGCGCCTGGCCAACTCGATGAGGGTCACCGCCGTGACCCCGCGAGCGCCCCCGCTCGCGAGGATGACGCTGTCGCCATCCACCGCGGGACTGCCTCCCTCGACGGGTGCGAGGGTGCTCTTGAGCGTGCGTCGTCCGCCTTCAGCGCCGAGGGCCACCTCGAGCTCGGACCCGCCACCACGCAACTCCGCCAGCAGCACGGCCGCCAACATGGCGTCGGAGCGTCCGGCTCGGTCGATGTCGATGGCCTTGCAGGAGGCCGCTGGCCATTCCTGGGAAGCGGTCTTGACCAGGCCGGACAGGTGTCCGAACCAGGCCCGCTCGCTACCGCCCAGACCGAAGTCGCCGCCGGTGTCCTGCACGGTCACGAAGATCTGCGCCCGGTCCGCGAGGGCCTTCGCCGCTCGGAAGGCGGTCAGGGCGGCCTCGTCGGGGTCCTCACCCAGACCGCTGAGCACGATGGCGCCGGTGGAATCCGCCGGCAGGTCTGCAGCAGCGACGGCGTTGGGGAGCAGCTTCGCGAGGTGCTCACCGAGGCTTCCGCCACCGATCACGGCGATGCGTCCGTTCAGTCCGGTCATGCCGAGCCCGACCGCCGGCGCGTCGACCAGCTCCAGAACGAAGCGACCGAGCGCGGGGCTCTCGCTGGCCGTCGTGGGTGCGGGCTGCGATGGCGCTCCTAGGGCGCCTCCTGCTCCTTTGGTCATGTAGTCGACGATCTGGCCCAGGGTCTCCAGCGAGGCCATCTCGCCCGCGTCCACCTCGGGCAGGTTCGGCTCCTGCTCACGCATCGCGGAGAGGATCTCCACCCGCTTGATGCTGTCGATGCCAAGGTCCCCTTCCAGGGTCATCTCCAGGCCCAGCATCTCCGCCGGGTAGCCGGTCTTGTCCGCCACCACCGAGAGCAGCAGTCCCGTCAGGTCGGTCGACACCGCGGGTGCCGCGGCGGGGCTCGTCTGGCTCCCGCCCATGTACTCGACGATCTCGCCCAGGGTCTGCAGCGCTGCCATCTCGCCGGCGTCCACCTCGGGAAGCCCCGGCGCCTTCTCGCGCATGCCGCTCAGGATCTCGACGCGCTTGATGGAGTCGATGCCGAGATCGCCCTCCAGGGTCATCTCCAGGCCCAACATCTCCGAGGGATACCCGGTCTTCTCGGCGACGACGTCCAGGAGCAGGGCCTGAAGGTCCAGGCCCCCGCTGGCCGGCTGGGAGCTCATGGGAGCCGGAGCCGGAGCCGGCGTAGGCGTCGGCACGGGGGCCGGGGTCGCCGGAACCACAACCGGGACCGGGACCGGGGCCGGAACAGGGGCGACCATGGCCGGAGCCGGGGTCGCTACCGGGACGGGAAGAGACAGGGTGGGTGCCACCGGCTGGCCGGTGAGCATCGTGTTCAGGTTGCCGAAGTTGCGCTCCATGCTCTGCAGGAAGGCCATGTGGCTCTGCGTCATCGCCGCCTGGAAGGCCTCGTGAGCCTTCATGGTCTCCGACTGAGCCTGCTGCCAGGCGTTCACCCACTCCGAGCTCGCACCCGGAGCCACTGCCGCGGGTGCAGCGCTCGAGACAGGGGCGTTCGGTGCGACCGAACCATCCGCCAACACCGGAACCGGTACTTCCTTGATGACTTCCTTCACGATGATCTCCGGCTCCTTCTCAGGGTTGGGGCCAGGCCGCCCTTCGGCCCCTTCGGGGGGCGGGTAGGGCTTGCCGTAGTTGGATCCGTCGATCTGCAGAGCGAACTTGGCTTCCGTCTGAGCACGCTCGTCCTCGGGAACGCGAAAGCCCTGCCACAGGCCCGGGTAGTCCAGCTCGAAGCCGGCGGCTGCCAGGCGTCCGATGGCCAGCAGGAAGGTCGACAGCCCGTCCTTGCCCTTGCGATCGGTGTGGATGCCCAGGTGGTCCCGGCCCTTCAGGATGCGGCCCACCAGCTTGGTGAGAACGCTGTTCGGCCCCACCTCGACAAAGGTGCGAACGCCGCTGGCGTACATGGCCTCGATCTGCTCGACAAAGCGCACAGAGCGGGCGATCTGGCCTCCCAGAATGGCCCTGGCATCGCCCGAGTAGGGTGCCGCCTCGCTGTTCGCGTAGACGGGAATGGAGGGCTCGGCGAAGTCGACCTGCGAGAGGAACTCGGCGAAGGGGACGACGCTGTCGGAGACGACGTGGCTGTGGAAGGCGGTGGCCACGTTCAGGCGCTGACTGCTCAGCCCCTTCTCTTCCAGCAGGGCCTCGGCCTTGCCGATCTCCGCCGTCTCACCGCTGATGACGACCTGAGTCGGGCTGTTGTGGTTCGCCACGACCACCTTCAGATCGCTGCCGTCGAGGGCCTCGCGCACCGAGTCGATGTCGGCCACCACGGCGCTCATGGAGCCATCCAGAGCCGCGGCATCGCGCATCAGCTCACCACGTCGCCGCGCGACGCGCAGCATGGTCTCCGCGTCGTAGACGCCCGCAGCGTGCAGAGCCGTGACCTCGCCGTAGCTGTGGCCGCCCACACAGTCGGGCTTCAGGCCCAACTCGGTGAGCACGTTGAGGGAGGCCAGGCTGGCCGCACCGATGGCGGGCTGAGCCCACTCGGTGGCGGTCAGCCGTCGGGTCTGCTCCTTCGCCGAGGCCGCATCGAAGCTGGGGATCGGGAAGGCCACGAGGTGGAGCTTCTCGCCATCCATGTCCAGGTCAGCGCTCAGGTCCCAGGCCGCCATGGCTGCGTCGAATGCCATGGCGAGATCGGCGCCCATGTCCACGTACTGGCTGCCCTGACCGGGAAAGAGGAAGGCCAGGCCGCCCTCGACCGCTCCGTTCCCGATGGAGAAGCCCGCAGGGCTGTTGGCCTTGTCCTTCTTCGCCAGGGTCTCCAAGACCTTGTCCAGGCGGGGGTCGAGTTCATCCTGTCCGCTCACGAGGAGCGCAGCACGCCAGGCCGCGTGCGCATCGAAGCTCTGAGCCAGCTCCCAGGAGAGCCGACGCCAGGTGCGCCCTCTCGCTGCGCGAAGGGCGCTGTCCAGCTCGGCCTTCGAGCCCGCAGAGAACAGAAGGAGTTCGGCGCCACCGGTGCGGAGGCGATCAGCGCGCTGGACGGTGGCCTCTTCCAAGGCCACGTGGAAGTTGCTCCCGCCGAAGCCAAAGCTGGAGACCCCCGCTCGACGCGGGTGGTCCGTGCCCCGAACCCAGGGGCGGGCGCGCGTGTTCAGGTAGAAGGGGCTGCCCTCGACACCGAGCTTGGGGTTGGGCCGCTCGACCTTGATGGTCGGAGGAAGGATCTTGTGGCGCAGGGCCATCACCGCCTTGAAGAGGCCCGCGGCGCCCGCGGCGGCCTTGGTGTGGCCGATCTGCGACTTCACGCTGCCCAGGGCGCACCACGCCTTGGTCTCCTCGCTTCCGAAGGCCAGCTTCAGCCCTCCGAACTCCGCGACGTCACCCGCCTTGGTGCCCGTTCCATGACCCTCGACGAGCTCCACGGTGTCCGGGCTGAAGCCCGCGGCATCGAGAGCGCGGGTCACGGCCTTGGCCTGCCCCGAGCTTCGGGGTGCGTAGACGCTCTTGGCGCGCCCATCGCTGCTTGCGCCCACGCCCTTGAGCACGGCGTAGACGCGGTCGCCATCACGAATGGCGTCGTCCATGCGCTTCAGGGCCACCATGCCCAGGCCCTCGCCCAGCAAGGTGCCGTCCGCCTGGTCGCTGAAGGGCCGGCAGTCGCCGGTCGGACTGAGCGCCGGCGTCTTGCTGAAGCACATGTACATGAAGATGTCGTTCATGGTGTCGACGCCACCGGCGATGACCAGGTCCGACTGCTCCAGGTAGAGCTCGTTGACCGCCATGGAGACGGCGCTGAAGGCGCTGGCACAGGCGGCGTCTGTCACGCAGTTCGTACCACCCAGGTCCAGG
>PVBE011541144.1_pt1 | contig 31313 bp, 25 predicted proteins | sample 1631181 | NCBI WGS metagenome assembly PVBE01 (sample SAMN08397723, study PRJNA350692) | Marine metagenome, whole genome shotgun sequencing project. | isolation source: water | place: Pacific Ocean | collected 2012-04
CAGATGGCGGCGCGGCGGACAGGCAGAGTGGGCCCGAAAGCACGGCCGACCCGCCGATGCCGTCGTCCTCAAAGCCGGCGTGCTCGCCCCAGCCGCCGCCCCCACCAAAGCCGTTCCAGCTCGGCCCGCCCATGATGGTGCTGACCGTGTTGGTCCGTACGTCCAGGCTCCGCAGCGAGTCGTTGTTGAAGTCGGCGATCACCAGTGTGAAACCATCGCCGATTGCAACGATGCCCGAGGGCTCGTCGAAGCGCGCCGCCGGCCCTACGCCGTCCAGAAAGCCTTCCTGCTCCGAGGCCCCGGCGACGAGCAAGGTCTCCGTCTGCTCGGGTAGTAGCTTGCGGATCGTGCTGTTGGCAGCAACGGTTTGCGTCAGACGACCGCGCGGTGACAGACCGTGTGTACTGGTACTCACTGGTCGCGGCAGGCGATGTACAGCGCCCCATCGCCTGCGAACGCCGCGTAGCGCGGGCGGCAGGGCAGCATGGCGAGCGTGCGGGTCGAGCCCGTGCCCAGGTGGACCTCCGCGATCCGGCAGTTGTCGCCGTCCGCGACCACGACGACGGACAGCCAGTTCGGCCAACCCTCTGGGGGAGTGACGATGCCGCGGGGCGTGCAGAACCGGGCCGCCGCGCCGATCCCGTCAGCCTCGCCCTCCGTCGTGCCGTTTTCGCCCCCGCCGGCTACAGTGCGCAGCACGAGCTGTTCGTCAATGTGGCGGACGCAGTGCGCGTCCGTGAGCAGAACGCCACCACGCGGATGAACGGCGAGCCCGTTCGGCATGCAGAGGTCCTTCACCAAGACCGTGACTTTTTTGGTCTTCGGATCGAGTCGGTACACCCAGTGACCTGTCTGCTCGCGGCCCTCGCGCTGGCGCGGCAGACCCCAAGGAGGATCCGTGAACCAGAGCGTGCCGTCAGACTTCACGGCGACATCATTCGGTGAGTTGAGGCGCTTCTCTTCAAAGCGGTCACAGAGAACCGTGAGGTTCCCATCTCGCTCCGTGCGCACGATGTCCCGCGCTCCATGACGACAAGTGAGCAGCCGCCCCTCTCGGTCGAGGAGGTTCCCGTTCGGGTTCGGGCTCTCACGGAAGACCTTCAGGCCGCCCGCCTCGCTCCACTCCATGAGCTTCTCGCTCGGGATATCGCTGAAGACGAGCTTCTCCTCCTTGGGCAACCAGACCGGCCCCTCCGTGAACTTCATGTCACCCGCGAGCTTCACCACCGCGGCCTCGGGAGCCATGAGGTCCTGGAGCTTGGGGGCTTGAGCGTCTTGCGCAGCGAGAAGGAGGAGCGTGAAGAGCGGCGTCATGGGTCGAGTGTGAGAGTTCAGGAGACGAAGAGGAGGCACTAGCCTACTCCCTCCCTGCTGAAGTGACACAAGCCCACAAAGCCCCTCCTACAACCTACCCAGAGCACCATTCACTAGGATAAAGCCCCATGAGGACCGCCGCTCCCTTCCGTAGAGGCCTGACCGCCCTGGCCTTGCTGCTCTCCGCTTCGCTGCAGCCCGCCCAGGCGCAGGAGGTGCTCGTCGAGGCCGAGGGCTTCGAAGAGCACGGCGGGTGGCTCCTCGACACGCAGTTCATCGACCTCATGGGCTCGCCCTACATGCTCGCGCACGGGCTCGGCAAACCCGTGGCCGACGCCACGACGACTGTCCGCTTCCCCGAGCCCGGCACCTACTACGCCTTCGTGCGCACCGTGGACTGGGTGGCGAAGTTCGAGGTCGAAGGCAGCCCCGGACGCTTCCAGGTCCTCGTGGACGGCGAACCCCTCGACGCCACCTTCGGCACCGAGGGCGCCGGGTGGAATTGGCAGAGAGGCGGCCAAGTCCAGGTCACAGGAGAAGAGCTCAGCCTCACCCTCCACGACCTCACCGGATACGAGGGTCGCTGCGACGCCATCCTCTTCTCCAAGAGCGCCAAGCGGCCGCCCAATGACCACGGCGTCCTCCCCAGCTGGCGCAAGGCGCTCCTCGGTCACCCTGCAGAACCCCGGGAAGAGTCAGGCTACGACCTCGTCGTCCTGGGCGGCGGCTTCTCCGGACTCGGCGCCGCCATCAGCGGCGCGCGCATGGGCTGCAAGGTCGCCCTCATCCAAAACCGCCCCGTCCTCGGCGGCAACGCCTCCTCCGAGGTGCGCGTGTGGGCCAACGGCGGCACACGCGTCGGCAAGTACCCGCACATCGGCGACATCGTCGAGGAGTTCACAGACCACTCCCTCCTGTGCCCAGGCCCGCCTGAGATCTATCTCGATGACCTCAAGGTCCAGATCGTCTCCGCGGAGAAGAACATCGACCTCTTCCTCTCCCACCACGCCTTCGGCGTCGAGACAAAGGGCGACAGGATCACAGCCGTCCGAGTCATCGACGTGAGGACAAGCGAAGAGAAGCGCTTCAGCTCCTCCTTCTTCGCTGACTGCACCGGCCACGCCACCATCGGAGCGCTCGCAGGCGCGGACTTCGACATGACCATGACGGACCACATGGGCATGACCAACCTCTGGCGCTGGGACTTCACCGACTCACCCAAGCCCTTCGCCCCGGTCCCCTGGGCCCTCGACCTCGACGAGGGCGAGTTCCCCTACCCCAAGGCAGTCGGCGTCAAACCAGGCGGCAAGCCCGACGTGATGTCTAACGCCTGGTACTGGGAGTCCGGCTTCGACAAGCACCCCATCGACGACCTCGAGTACATGCGCGACACGAACCTGCGCGCCATGTACGGGGCGATGAACGCGCTCAAGAACAAGGGCGTCTACGCCGACAAGGACCCCTCAGGTCAGAAGCACGCGACCGCAGAGCTCATCTGGTGCGCGCACATCGGCGGGCCGCGCGAGTCCCGCAGGCTCATGGGCGACCTCGTCCTGAACAAGGAGCACATCGTCTCCTACACCGCGTTCCCCGACGGCTGCGTCCCCACGACCTGGTCGATCGACCTGCACCACGCGAAGAAGCAGTACTTAGGTAAGTACCCAGACAATCCTTTCATCTCCTACGCCTCCTTCGAGCACCGCTCGCTCGCGACGCGGCCCTACCTCGTCCCCTACCGCTGCTTCTACTCACGCAACATCTCTAACCTCTTCATGGCAGGCCGCTGCGCGAGCGTCACCCACGAGGGCCTCGGCACCGTACGCGTCATGAAGACCTGCGGGATGATGGGCGAGGTCGTCGGTAAGGCAGCCTCCCTCTGCGTCCAGCACGGCTGCGACCCGCGCGGCGTCTACACCGACCACCTCGATGAGCTCCTCGGCCTGCTCGAGCTCCCCGGACGCGCCCGGCGCGTGAGCATCGACGCAGGGCTCGTCATCCCGCCCGCTCCGCCCATCCCGCCGCCAGCGAACTTGACGCACAAAGGGACCGACCCCGCTCAGCTCACAGGCCTCGTCCTCGACGAGTCGAAGGCCGTCGTCGAGGGCACGTGGAAGGCGAGCACCTTCGAGCTCGACTTTGTCGGCACCCACTACATCCACGACAACAAGAGCGGCAAGGGCACGAAGTCCGTGCGCTGGGAGTTCCAGGTCCCTGAGTCCGGCCGCTACGAGGTGCGCCTCTCCTACACAGACTCTGCGAGCCGCGACAAAGAGATCCCCGTCACCATCGAGGGCGCGGGCGATCCGCTCATAGTGCGCATGAACCAGCAGCTCCCTCCGCCGCACCCCGGCGGCTTCGCCGCCCTCGGCGTCTTCCGCTTCAAAGCCGGTGAAGAGAGCGCCGTCACCATCTCCAACAAAGGCACCACGGGCCACGTCATCGCCGACGCCGTGCAGCTCGTGCGCCAAGACGGATGACGGAGAAAAGCGCGTCCAGCCGCCCTAAAGAGCTCGCCGTGCACCTCGTACGGGTCCTCCTCTTCGCAGGCGTCCTCGGCTTGATCCACCGCGAGCACGAGGCGCTCGTCGCTCAACGCGCCCTCGCCCCGGAGGCCCCTGTCAGCCTCGAGGAGGTCCTCGACCTCTTCCCTGGCGCCGCCGCCCTCTCCGAACAATCCGACGCCCGCGGCCGCCGAGAGGTCTACGACTCTGCCGACGTGAAGATCGGCTCCTTCGTCCGCACCTCACCCCTCGCAGATGACGTGATCGGCTTCTGCGGCCCGACGGACACCCTGATCGCCTTCGACAGCGGTGACCGCATCCTCGGGATGAAGATCCACTCGAGCCAGGACACCCGCGACCACGTCGCCGCGGTGCGCGGAGACCGCACCTTCCTCTCTCACCTCATCGGACTCAGCAGCGATGAGGCCGCCTCCAACACCAAGGTCGACGGCGTCACCGGCGCGACGCTCACGAGCGCCGCGATCCAAGAGGGCGTCCGCCTGCGCCTCGGAGGGACCCGGACCTCGCTGCGCTTCACCGATCCTGTCGAAGCGAGCGACGCAACCGAGCTCTTCCCAGGGGCCGATTCCCTAGAACCGATCCCTGGGAGCTCTTCGCGCTGGCGGGTGCTCGACGCCGGCCGCGCAGAGCTCGGCACCCTGCTGCGCACCTCCCCAGCCGCGGACGCCGTCGTCGGCTATCAGGGCCCGAGCGACACGCTCGTGGGCTTCGGGTCCGACGGACGCTTCACCGGGCTGACGCTCTTGAAGACCTATGACAACGAGGAGTACGCCGTCTACCTGCGCGAAGACGAGTACTACCCAGCCCAGTTCAAGGGTCGCACCCTCGCCGAGCTCGCCGGGCTCGACTGGCGCGCCGAGGGGATCGAAGGCGTCTCGGGCTCGACCCTGATCAGCGAATCCATCACCGAGGGCATGGTCCTCGCCGCACAGGCAGAGCGCGCCGCCTCCACGAGGCCACCCCTCGATTGGAAGCCCCGCGACATCGGCACCGCCCTCGTCGTCCTCTTCGGGCTCGTGATCGGCATGAGCTCCCTCAGGAGCGATGAGCGCCTGCGCGTCGTCTTCTCGTGCGTGCTCGTCGGCTACCTCGGCATCGTGAACGGCGACATGCTCTCCCAAGCCCTCCTCGTCGGCTGGGCACAGCACGGGGTCCCTTGGCAGACCGCGAGCGGCCTCGTCCTCCTCACCGCGGCCGCGCTCCTCATCCCGATCACCACCAAACGAAACGTCTACTGCTCACACCTCTGCCCCCACGGCGCGCTGCAACAGCTCGTGAAGAGGCGCCTCCCATGGCAGGCGGAGGTCCCCAAGCGCCTCGCCCGCGCCCTGCGACCGCTGCCCTTCGCGCTGCTCGCGGTCTGCGTCCTCGTCCCCATGACGGGGAGCGCGTTCAGCCTCGTCGACCTCGAGCCCTTCGACGCCTGGGTCTACACCGTCGCCGGCTGGCCCACCCTCGCTGTCGCAGCCGTCGGCCTCACAGCCTCCCTCTTCGTCCCCATGGCCTACTGCAAGCACGCCTGCCCGACCGGCGCGGTCTTGGAGTTCCTGCGTCGGAACAACAAGAGTGAGCAGTGGTCGACGCGGGACTGGAGCGCGCTCTCGCTCTTCGCCCTCGCAGCCTGTCTCAGCCTCTGAGGAGGCTGCCCCCTCGCCCGCTCAGCAGGCCGCTTCGATCCGGTAGAGCTGGATCGAGCGCTGCTTCCCACGCAGCTGCGCGGCCGGGAGAGCCTCGCATTGGAAGGAGCCCTGAACCTGCGCGTAGGTCTCCGGCCCGATCACGATCTCACCGCCGCTCGCGATGTCAGACTCCACGCGCTTCGCGATGTTCACGGTGTCCCCGATCACCGTGTAGTCCTTGCGCTGTGGGCTCCCGATGTCCCCCACGATCACAGGACCTGAGTTGATCCCGATGCTCATGACGAGCTCCACGCCCTCTGGAGAGCTCGAGCTGAGCTCCCTCAAGCGCTCACGCATCCGGAGCGCGCAGCGGACCGCGCGCTCCGCGTGATCCTCCTGCGCGATGGGAGCGCCGAAGAAGGCCATGATCTCATCTCCGATGAACTTGTCGACGGTGCCCTCGAACTCAAAGACGACCTCCGTCAGGTGAGCGAAGATGTTGTTCAAGAGCTGAGTGACCTCCGGCGGACTCATCGACTCAGAGATCGACGTGAAGCCTTCGAGGTCAGCGAAGAGGACTGAGGCCACAGCCTCCTCAGACATCATCCCGGGGACGATCTCTTCCGCCTCCGCATCTGACCTCATCAAGCGATCGACGACGTGCTGCGAGCTGTAACGAGAGAGGCGCTCACGGAGTCGCTGCTCTCGGTTCACCTCTTCGCGCAGGCTCGCCTGCCGAAGCGCCACCGCAGAGAGCGCTGCGAGGGTTGAGAGGACCTTCAAGTGAGTCTCTTGGAACGGCTCGTCGCGGTCTTTGGTGTCGAGGTACAGGATGCCGAGCACCTCCCCATCCACGCACAAGGGCGCGCACATGATCGAGGTCAGGTTGAGGCTGGAGATGCTCTCTGAGATCGGCGCGTCGAGCTCTTCCCCTCGATAATTGACGCTCGTCCGCTCGCGGATCACCTTCGAAGTGATCGTCGAGCTGATGATGAGCTGCTTGTCATCAAGGGGGTCCACACCCCTCGCCAACCTGACTGCCACCTCTTCGTCGCCGTCCGGGCAGAGCCCGATGCATGCCCTCTGCGCGGGCAAGTGAGCGAAGGCCAAAGACAAGACGACCTCGAGGATCTCGTCGAGGTCGTCGCTCGCGAGCAGAGACTGAGAGGCCTCGTTGAACATCGAGAGGATCCACTCGTTGGTCTCAAAGAGGTCCGCCTCTGTTGGCTCGCTTGAGGCCCCAGGCTCTAAGAGCGGCGCGCTCTCCATCGAGATCGCCGAGATCATCACGGTCTCAGCGAGGTTGCTCTCTCTGAACAAGACTTGAGAGCCCGCGTGCTCCGTCAGGAAGGTGACGCAGACGGTCCCAAAGTGGAGCTCGTCTCCGCTCACGAGCGGAGACTGCTTGACCTCCTGTTTGTTCAAAAAGGTGCCGTTCTTCGCAGAGACCTCCACGACATACCAGACGTCATCAATGAGCCTGAGCTCGGCGTGACACCGAGAGACCGAAGTGTCCGGGAGGACGACGTCGCAGCCCTTGGCCCTCCCGATCGTGAGCGGGCTCTGGTCGAGCTTGAACTCTACGGTCTCCCCTTCCCGCTCGAAGACCAGCTTGGAGCGCCGCTTATCTGCCATCGCCTGCGCGCCTCCAAGACGGATGTTGGGGAGAGCTCATCTGGCCAGTCTATCTCCGCGCGTCGCAAGCGAGCAAAGGGGAGGCGACAGGATCCGAGGCAGGGGCCTCTGCGCTCCCAGCCCGCAGACTCAGGGCGCGAAGGTGACCTGCAGGCCGTCGGAGAGGTCGAAGTTCGAGCCGCCGGCCGTGGGGTCTCGGAACCAAGCCTGGAAGTTCCAGACCGAGCCCGGGGTGAATGCGCCGGAGACTGGCGCGGCCTGGTTGTCGATGTCGTACTCGAGCTCGCCGAAGAAGTTGGCGAAGCGCGGCTGAAAGCGCGTGATCGGCGCGCCGACGCAGCGCGTGCCGTTCCCGAAGGGGACCTGCGCCTGATTCTGGCCAAAGAAGAAGATCCCAGGCTGGTTCGCGGGGACAGGCATGGCGTAGAGGCTGAGGTCGTTCGCAGAGACGAAGAGGCTGCCCTCCTTATAGATCACAGCCGCTGCCCCAGAGGAGTTGGGAGAGCTCGTGCAGTAGTTCACGGCCGAGCCTGCGCCGCCCACAGGGACGGTCTGGTCGCTGAATTGGAGGTGTTCGATGTCGACGAGGGTGTCCGAGCCGTCGCGGCCTGACTGGGTGTCTGTGACCACGCCGCCTTGGACGACGTACTCAGCGAGCGCGCCCTTGAAGACCGCAGTGTCCGTCCCGGCCCCACCATCGATGTTGTTGTTGGCCGAGTTTCCCTCGAGGACGTTGTCGCGGTCGTTCCCCACGAGGTGGCTCGTGTTCACTCCGGAGAGCCTGACGTCGTCCATGTACTGCGACTTGTACGTGTACTCGAGGCTCGCGACGCGGTCGAGGTGAAAGGTCGTGTTCATCGACGCGGCGCAGGTGAGGTCTGCGTCCATGTACTCCGGCAGGAACTTCAGCATCGCCGCGACGCCCGCGGGGTCGCCGTTGATGATGTCCGCCTTGGTGTGGAAGGCGTACTCCCCATAGAAGGCCGTCCCGTCGTTGGAGGGGTCGTGCGCCCAGTAGCCGTAGTACACGTCGATGACGCTGATGATGTACTCGAAGGGGCGGTCGGCGGGTGGGAGCTCCCAGGCCGGCGGCGGGTTGTAGATGTTCGCCGCGATGGCAGCGTTCGTCGCGTTCGTGATCTCGGTGTGGAACGCCGGCAGGATCGGCTGGATGCCCGCGCCGTGGACGAGGTGGAAGACCTCCTCGAAGGTCGCGTCGCGGCGGTTGTTGTTGAAGTAGAAGTTCGAGCCCTCGACCACTGACTCGTTCGCGTAGAGGTCCTGCGCGAAGACGTTCGCGTTCCCGAAGGGACCGTTGAAGGCCTGGTCAGCCGCGTTCCCCGTGTTGAAGTAACAGAGCGCCGCCTCCCAGTTCCCCATGCGGTTCATGATGGCCGTCTTGTTCGAGCCGTACTGCGAGCCGGGGACGTCCGTCAGGAAGAAGCGCATCACCTCGCGCGCGCGCACCGCCATCTCGTCGGTGACGTTCGACTGCATGAGGAAGTGGATCGCCTGTCCGTTGGGCGCCGTGATCTTCGTGTAGCGGTCGAACACGTTCGTGAAGACCGAGCTCACGCTCGAGGGGAGCTGCACGACCCCGTTGGGAGAGGTCGTGATGTCGATGTCATCGGGGAGGGTCTGCGCTCCGGCAGAAGCGCCGAGGATGAGACAAGAGAACAAGATCGAGGAGAGCTTCATAATCCAAGTATAGATAGAAGACTGAATGGCGCCCTTTAAGGCGGCGCTCTATCCATAGAGCTTCCTAACGAACGCCAGGATATCAGCTCATAGAGGACGCTATACCACGCTGAAGGTCTCACCTTGGGATCAGAGCTTGAGTCCACTTACGCCCGACCCCGGGATGGAACTGTGGCCCCTGTGGGCAATAAACAGGCCCCGTACAACTCAGGAGTGGATCACCGAGTCCCATCATTGTGGAGAACGCAATATCAGCCGTCCGTAGAGGCCTCCAGACGACCGAACCATGGGTTGTCGTTGGAGGTCTGACAGCTCCGATGCATTGAACCAGGACCACGACTGATGCTCTTCGCTAGCGGACTCTTCCTCTACTACTTCCTGCCGATCTTCCTCGCGCTCTACTTCCTGAGCCCACGCAAGATGAAGTCTGTGACCCTCGCGGTCGCGAGCTACGTGTTCTACGGCTGGTGGAGACCAGATTTCGTGCTCCTCATGTGGATCTCGACGGTCGTCGACTACACCTGCGGGATCAAAATCACGCGCGCCCGAGAGAGCGGCGAAGAGAGGCCCGGCCGCAACTGGCTCTGGCTATCCGTCGTGGTGAACCTCGGATTGCTCGCCTACTTCAAGTACGCGAACTTCGGAGTCGAGTCTTTCAACGCCCTCCTCCTCTCGATGGGGAGCGAGCCCATGAGGTGGACAGAGGTCATCCTGCCAGTGGGCATCTCTTTCTACACCTTCCAGACGATGAGCTACACGATCGACGTGTACCGCGGCTCATCCCCTAAGGTGAAGAGCTTCAGAGACTTCGCATGCTACGTCGCGATGTTTCCTCAGCTCGTCGCTGGTCCGATCGTTCGCTACAACACCATCGCGGAACAGCTGCACTCACGCACCCACACGATCGGGAAGTTCTACCGGGGCGTCTTGGCCTTTCAGTCCGGTCTCGTAAAGAAGGTCCTCATCGCAGATGTGCTAGCTTCGCTCGCTGACGACGCCTTCGCTGCGAGTTCACTTCACGCCGCGGACGCCTGGCTCGGGACCCTGGCGTACACCTTCCAAATCTACTTCGACTTCTCCGGCTACTCGGACATGGCGATCGGGCTGGGGTTAATGATGGGCTTCAATCTGCCGATCAACTTCAACCAGCCCTATCACTCCATCGGGATCACAGACTTCTGGCGACGCTGGCACATCTCGCTCTCCTCGTTCCTGAGGGATTACCTCTACATCCCGCTGGGCGGGAACAAGAGAGGGCCGATTCGAACCTACATCAACCTGTCTGCGACGATGCTGCTCGGAGGACTCTGGCACGGCGCAGCGTGGAACTTTGTCGCCTGGGGTGCATACCAGGGCTTCTGGCTCACTATCGAGCGCCTCGCGGGCAAGAGATCGTTGTTCTCCTTCGCGCCTAAGGCGCTCCAGATCGCAGGGACCTTCGTGCTCGTGATGTTCGGATGGGTCTTGTTCCGCGCGGTAGACCTCGGACATGGTGCGCGACATATGCTCGATATGTTCGGAATCCACACGGGCATGACCGATCCCACGCACTTGAGTTACGCGCCCGCGTACGGCATCGCCGGCCTCATCGCAGCGGCAGTGGTCTGGGGCTTCCCCACCACGCAGCGCTTAATCCAACGCCCGAGGAGCCCATGGGTGTTCGGCCTACAACTCCTGTTCCTCTTGGCACTCCTCCATCTGCACTACCAGGACCATGTCCCCTTCCTCTATTTCCAGTTCTGAAGGCCTGATCGAGACTCCGCCGGAGCTCGAAACGGGTGACAAGAAGCCGCTCGCGTGGCTGGTCATCGGTCTCTTCCTCTCCACGTGCGTCGCGACCGCCTTTGTAGATCAACTCTTCCCCCTGCCGGTCCCCAATGTAATCGGTGCCGAGCTGATAGCGTTCGAGAAGGCAGAGCAACAAGCGAAGCTCTGGGATGGGACGAAGGCGCGCCAATTTGAACAGAGGCTTCGATTGACGTCGCGTGTGCGCAAGACGTTCACCCCGCGCTACTCATTTATTCTGTACCGACACCTCGGGATAGTGCGGCCCGTGGCCATCCTCGGCGACAACGGTTGGCTCTTCCTTCGGAGCCGCGCTCTGCTCACGAACGCTCCGCCGGATGCTCCCGAGGTCGCAGCCAACGCGCTGGCAGCGATGGACCGGATGCTCGCCATGAATGGGATCCACCTCACTGTAGCAGCGATCCCGCGCAAGTCCGTGATCCACTCCGAGCACCTGCCGGCTGGTGTCGCCCATCGACCAGAGCTCGATGAGCAGCTCATGCGAGGCCTCCAGAGGAGAGGAGTGAACGCACCTGATCTGTTAGAGGTCTTCCAAGGATCCGAGGGACACGACCTCTATCACAGGTCTGGCACGCACTGGAGTCCGTACGCGCAGGCCATCGCCGCTAGGGCGATAGCAAAGCAAGCAGGGATCCTGGTACCAGAGAAGCGCCGCATCGGGAGAATTAGACAGCAAGGTCAAGCACCCCCAGACCGTGACCTGATCGCCTTCCTCGGCATCGAGATGGACGAAGCGACGATGTCTTTCCTGGACGAACACCCGCTCGAGGGGTGGCGCGTCCATAGATCCAATCAAACTCCGTACGAGTCCCAGGACTTGACCGGTATGCCTCGCATCGCGCTCGCTGGGACGAGCTTCTCTGCCGCACGCATCCTGCCACGCTTCCTCTCGCACTTCGCTGGAGAGCTTATCTACAACGGCGCGAAGAAGGGCCGGAACGCATTCGTAGGAGTAGCTGACTTCGTGAGCGGCTCGAGCCGACCAGATGTGATCATCCTCGAGATCCCCAACCACTCCCTCTTCATGGGGCACCCCTTGAAATTCGTAGGGGAAATTTTCTCCTCGCTCGGCTGCGGCCACCACCCCGTCTTGGTCTTGCAGCCCTCAGAGTCCCTGAAGAACGTACGCGTCTTCCCGGCGCTCAAGAGCAGACCAGCCCAAGTGCCGTTCTTGAGGCAGTCTCCCAAAGACATCGTGCACTCTGGTGACGGCGTCGTTGCATGGCACATCGTCGGAGAGGTGACCGGCGCAGGCGCGGTGATCCGATCCACGAACGACAACTCCTCGACGGAGTTCCCTTGGAAGGCCGGACAAAAGGACTTGTTTATTCCCGTCATCGGCGCGAGCCCGCATCCGCTCACCATCCAAACAAGAGGCCACCCAAAGACACCTGGCAAGATGCGCATCGAGGCGATCGAATTGGTCGCGGTGTTCGCCGAGGAGATCGATTCGGAGGGATCACCGGGAGAGTTGATCTCCGAAGGAGATCGATGGTGGCAGGAGGTCTCCTTCCCTGAAGACTCCATCGTCCCTTCGCACGCTGGAGTGGTGATAGAGATGGGCCCAGGCGTCAAGAGTGGGGTCCTCGTCGACCTCGAGGTGCGCTCAGTGGACGAGCAGGCGCCCAAGTACGAGCTCCAACAGATCCTCGTTTCGTCTCGGACTCGCGTCGTCCTCAACCTCTCTGGGCTCGCAGGTCAGCGCCTCACCTCGATCCGTATCAGTGGAGTCGGCAGCCCGTCGCTGAAGATGGAGCGCGCCAACATTCATCCGCTCTTGCCCAACGACGGCTGAGGGAGCCTGCCCTCGAGCGGTCAACGGCGACGAACCAAGTCCAAGCCCTCTTTCAACTCCGCGACCACCTCAGGCCTCGTATCGAAGAGGTCTGTGGTCTCGGCAGGGTCCTCTCGCAGATCGTAGAGCTGGCCGATGGACTCGTCCTTGGGGTCCGTGGAGTCCGATGGCGGCACCCAACCGCCTGAGCCCTCCGTTCCAAGGATCAGCTTCCAGCGACCGCGCCGGATAGTGAAGGCGCCTCGCACCGAGTGGGAGAGAACAACCTCACGGATCGGCTCATCTGGCGCACGCCCCAGGAAGACAGATGAGAGGTCGAGAGAATCCTCGGCCGCACCCTCCGGGAGATCGACGTCCAAGAGAGCGGCAAAGGTCGAGAGGAGGTCTGTCAGGCAGGCCGGGTCTTGATGCACATCTCCCGCAGGGACCTCTCCCGGCCAGCGGACGATCATCGGGATGCGGTGGCCACCCTCCCATGTGTGTGACTTGTAGCCACGCCAAGGTCCTGCAGAGGCGTGACCGTTCAGGCCAATGCGCGGGCCGTTGTCCGAAGTGAACACGATGAGAGTGTCGTCGAGAATCCCCTGCTCCTCGAGCTGTTCACGGATTTCGCCAACAGCCCAGTCCACCAAGGCGACCATGTCGCCGCGGGCGCCCTCTTCGGTTGTGCCGCTGGTTTCTTCGGGCGGAAGCCAGGGCGCGTGCGGCGCCGAGAGCGGCAGGTAGAGGAAGAAGGGCTCCTCCCGATCCGTCTCCGCGAGCCAGGCGCGAGCCTCTCCCACGAAGGTCGGGTCGACCACCTCGAATTCCCAGCCCGGCGTAGCGATCCCGTCGCGGTACCAGCCGCCGGGCATCTCCGCGTGCTCGGAGGTCGCAAAGACCACGGCCTCGCTCGGGACCCCGACAGTCCGGTCGCCCTCGAGGAAGCTGTAGATCCAGTCCGTGGTGGGGCAGGCCGAGCAGCCGAAGAAGCGGTCGAAGCCGAGCTCAAGCGGCCCGCCGGTGAAGGGTGCCTCCAGATCGACCTTCGTCGCGTCGCGCAGGTAGCGCTCCGTCACCGTGCCTCCTTCGACGAGCTGCCAGCCGAGGCCGAGGTGCCACTTGCCGATGCAAGCGGTCTGATAGCCAGCTTCCCCGAAGAGGTCTGCCATCGTGAAGCGGTCGGCCTCGATGAGTGGCGGCGAGAAACCCATCAGGACGCTGCTCTTCAGCTCCGTCCGCCAGGCATAGCGGCCGGTCAGGATCCCGTAGCGCGTCGGCGTGCAGACAGCAGAGGGAGAGTGGGCGTCCGTAAAGCGCAAACCCTCAGCAGCCAGACGGTCTAGATGAGGCGTCTGGATCTTGGAGTTCGGGTTGTACGCGCCGACATCCCCGAAGCCGAGGTCGTCGGCAAGGATGAGGACCACATTGGGCCTCCGGAGCTTTCCGGAGCCCCCTCCCGGCAAAACCCGGCCCTGAGGGTCCCTAGGGGCCTCTGAAGGAGGCGACCACGCCGCAAATTGGGAGCAGCTAGAGAGGAGCAGGACGTAGATCAGGAGGCGGAGCGGCATGCCCACAGTCTAGGGCCCCGGAGGCAGTCAAAGCTCCCCCAGTTTCATGCATTGAACCCCCTATCACGCGATTCCCCTTCCCCCGGCCCCTTGCTAAACTTCGCGCCAATATTCAGACCCGCTCAAGCAGAGTGGAGACGGATTCAAAAGGGCTCAGCAGAGCCCCAACACACAAGACAAGAGAGGCATGAAGGAGCGCTCCCACACACTTCTTCTGCCGCAGATCTAGCCCACTAGAACTCCACCCTCCATCGCACAAGAGCCCCCCGCACTGTGGCACAGGCTGTCTTCTACTATTTGGCGATCGCCAGCGTTCTGAGCGCGCTCCTCGCAGTGACGCGCAGGAACCCCGTGCACAGCATGTTGTGGGTGCTGTCGCTCTTCATGCACGTGGCAGGCATCTTCCTCTTGTTGGGCGCAGAGTTCCTCGCCGCGGTGCAAGTCATCGTCTACGCCGGCGCGATCCTGATCTTCTACCTCTTCATCATCATGCTGCTCGACGTCCCGGACGAAGAGCGCGGAGAGCGCTTCGGAGTGCACTGGAAGTTCGCCGCCGGCGCGAGCCTCTCCTTCGCCGCGCTCGCCTTCTTCGCTCAAGAGGGACCTCTCGCCAAGACCGTCGTCCCTGAGGCAGGGGCAGGCGGCGGTGAAGGCTCGGTAGCCGAGATGGGACGCGCGCTCTTCGGACCGTACGCCCTGCCCTTCGAGATCGCGTCGCTCCTGCTGCTCGCCGCCATCATCGGCGCCATCGTCCTGGCCAAGAAGAAGACGGGAGAGTCCTGATGGCTCCCTTGAGCGTCGTCTTCGGCCTGAGCTGCGTCCTCTTCGGGATCGGCATGTTCGGCTTTTTGGCCCGGCGCAACATCATCCTGATGCTGATCTCCGTCGAGGTCATGCTGAACGCGGTGAACCTGAGCCTGGCAGCCTTCAGTTGGCACTGGCAAGACCCGCGCGGGCAGGTCTTGGCGCTCTTCGTGATCGCCGTCGCCGCCGCTGAAGCCGCCATCGGCCTCGGCCTCGTGATCGCCTTGAACCGCAACAAGCCCGGCGCAGCCGTGGCGGACATCACGGAGCTCAACGGCTGATGTTGAACCACCTGCCCCTCCTGGCGGTGCTCGTCCCCGCCCTCGGCGCCCTCTGCATCGCCCTCACCGGCGAGCGTCGCGCCAACCTGCGCGAGGGCTGGTCCGTCCTGGCAGGCGTCATCCTGACTGGGATCGTGGGCTCTCTAGCCCCCAGCGTCCTCGCTGGAGAGACGCCTGGAGAGGTCTACGCCGAGATCCTGCCCGGGATCGAGCTCGCCTTCAAAGTCGACGCCTTCGGGCTGCTCTTCGCAGGCGGCGCCGCCGTGCTCTGGATCGTCGCCTCCTTCTACTCCATCGGCTACATGCGGAGCATGAAGGAGCACGCCCAGACGCGCTACTTCGCCTGCTTCGCCTTGGCGCTCTCCACGACGATGGGCGTGGCCTTCTCCGCCAACCTCTTCACCCTCTTCGTCTTCTATGAGGCCCTGAGCCTCATCACCTACCCGCTCGTCAGCCACAAGGAGACGGACGAGGCGAGGGCCGGCGCGCGCAAGTACATCATCTACCTCTTGGGCGCAGCCAAGATCGGCGTGCTCTCCGGGCTGATCCTGATCTACACGAAGACCGGGGACCTCAGCTTCGAGAGCGGAGGGATCTTCGCAGAGGAGCTCGTCGCCGAGCACCCCACGCTGCTCTTCGTGATCTTCTGCCTCTGCCTCTTCGGCTTCGCCAAGAACGCGATCATGCCGATGCACAGCTGGCTCCCAGCCGCCATGGTCGCCCCCACTCCGGTGAGCGCGCTCTTGCACGCGGTGGCCGTCGTGAAGACCGGGGTCTTCTCCACCCTGCGCGTCTTCCTCTTCATCTTCGGCGCGGACACGATGCAGACCATCGGCGCGGACAACGTCGCCCTCGGCTTCGCCGCCGTGACGATCGTCGTCGCCTCGCTCCTCGCCTTGGGCCAAGACAACATCAAGGCGCGGCTGGCCTTCTCCACGGTGAGCCAGCTCTCCTACATCCTCTTGGGCGCGGCGCTCCTCAACTCCGCCGGCGTCACCGGCGGCGTGGCCCACATCACCAACCACGCGGTCTCGAAGATCACCCTCTTCCTCTGCGCAGGCTCGATCTACGCCTCGGCGCACAAGACCCAGGTGAGCGAGCTCCCGGGCCTCGCCAAGCGCATGCCCTGGACCATGGCGGCCTTCGCCCTCGCCTCCCTGAGCGTGATCGGCATCCCGCCCACCTGCGGCTTCATCTCCAAGTGGTACCTCGCCCTAGGGACCGTGGAGGCCGGCCACTACGTCCTCCTCGCCGTGCTCCTCACGAGCTCCTTGCTGAACGCCGCCTACCTCTGGCCGATCGTCTTCAAGGCCTACTTCACGAAGGAAGAGACGCCGCCCTCAGAAGAGATCCGTGAGAACCCCTGGATGGTCGCCCCCCTCGTCGTGACCGCCCTCGGGAGCCTGCTCCTCGGGATCTTCCCTGACCCCGTCCTCCAATTTGCCGGGAGCTTGATGCCATGAGCTTCCTTGAACGCATCCTCGAGGACCCTGTGCGCTTCAAGCGCCTGAAGACCGGCTTCTACGTCACGCTCGTCCTGATCGTGGCCGCTGAGATCATCCTGCCCATCGTCTTCCACGACGACGCGCACCCCCACCACTTCGACTTCGAGGGCTGGCCCGCCTTCGGCTCGGCCTACGGGTTCGTCTCGTGCGTCGTGATCATCCTCGTCTCGAAGCTCATCGGGAAGCTGTGGCTCATGCGCAAGGAGGATCACTATGACTCCTGAGTGGCTGCACCCCGGACTCGTCCTGATCATGGGCGCGTGGATCCTGCCCTTCTTGAAGGGCGGGGTGAAGAAGGTCGGCATGCTCGCCGTCCCTGCCGTGGCGATGTTCCTCTGCTTCACGATGCAGGAGGGCACCTACGGCGAGGTGAGCTTCCTCGGCCAAGACCTCGTCTTCGGGCGCGTCGACAGGCTGAGCCTCATCTTCTCCTACGTCTTCTCCTTGATGGCGCTCTTGGGGATGGTCTTCGCGCTGCACGTCGACGACGACACCCAGCACATCTCAGCCCTCGGATACGCGGGCGGCGCACTGGGCGTGACCTTCGCTGGTGACCTCCTCTCGCTCTACGTCTTCTGGGAGCTCATGGCCGTCACCTCGGCCCTCCTCGTCTGGCTCCGCCGCGAGCCCGAGGCCGAGCGCGCGGCCTTCCGCTACTTCCTGGTCCACGTCTTCGGCGGCCTCGTCCTCCTCGCCGGGATCCTGCTCTTTGGCCACGAGACTGGGTCCTACGCCTTCGAACACTTCGGCACCTCAGGGGGCTTGGCCTGGGGCCTGATCCTCACGGCCTTCCTCCTGAACGCCGCCGTCCCGCCCCTCGGCGCGTGGCTCCCCGACGCCTACCCCCAAGCCTCCGTCACGGGCGCGGTCTTCATGACGGCCTTCACGACGAAGTCCGCCGTCTACGTCCTCATCCGCGGCTTCGCGGGCACCGAGTTCCTCATCTATCTGGGCGCCTTCATGGCGATCTACGGGGTCGTCTACGCCGTCTTGGAGAACGACGCCCGGAGACTCCTCGCCTACCACATCATCAGCCAGGTCGGCTACATGGTCTGCGGCGTGGGGATCGGCACCGCGCTCGCCATCAACGGCGCGACGGCCCACGCCTTCGCCCACATCCTCTACAAGGCCCTGCTCTTCATGGGCGCTGGCGCCGTCATCCAGATGTCCGGCAAGACCAAGCTGACTGAGATGGGCGGCCTCTACAAGACGATGCCGATCACCCTCGGGCTCTACATGATCGGCGCCTGCGCGATCTCGGCCGTGCCGCTCTTCTCGGGCTTCGTGAGCAAGTCGATGGTGGTCTCCGCAGCGGCAGAGTCACACTACGCGGGCATCTTCCTCACCCTGACGCTGGCCTCCGCGGGGACCTTCCTGCACACGGGCCTCAAGCTCCCCTACTACATGTTCTTCGGGAAGGACAACGGCGCAGTCGGCGCCGAGCCGCCCAAGAACATGCTCGCAGCCATGGCCCTCGGAGGGATCGCCTGCACCCTGATCGGTGTGTTCCCTGGCCTCCTCTACGATCGCCTCCCGAACCTCCTCGAGTACCACCCCTACACCCTCGCCCACGTCACGGCGACCATGGGGATGCTGGGCTTCACCGCCCTCGGGTTCTTCATGCTGCTCAAGCACCTCGACCCCGAGCCGAAGATCAGCCTCGACACGGACTGGTTCTACCGCCGCGCCTCTGGCCCCTTCATGCGCTTCATGAAGGGCCCGCTCACGCGCTTTGAGTACGACTTCATCGGCCAGCTCTACGAGGTCGTGATCCGCACCCCGATCATGGGCTTCGCGAAGATCATGCGCGTCATGGACAGCGAGGTCGTCAACCAAGCCGGTGAGAACCTCGCGCGCTCCACCCGCGACCTGAGCGCCGCCATGAAGGCGCGCGTCGGCGGCCACGTACAGCAGTACGGGCTGCTCATGGCCTTCGGTGTCTTCCTTATCTTCCTCTGGGCGGTGACTCTCCTATGAGCGAGCACATCCTCACCGTCCTGACCTTCCTGCCCCTCGCAGGAGCGGTCCTCATCCTCCTCTTGAGGAACGAAGGGCTGACACGCTGGATCGCGCTCACAACGACCGTGGCGACCTTCGCCGTGTGCGTACCGCTCTACTCGAAGTTCGACGCCTCCACGAGCGCCCTGCAGTTCGTCGAGTCGGCAGAGTGGATCCCCGCCTGGAACATCACCTACGGCATGGGCGTGGACGGGATCAGCTTCCCCTTCCTGCTCCTGGCGTCGCTCCTCAGCATCCTCTGCGTCAGCGTCTCTTGGACGGCCATCACCAAACGAACCAGCGAGTTCTACGCCGCGCTCCTCATCACAGAGACCGCGATGCTCGGGCTCTTCTCGGCGACGAACCTCTTCTGCTTCTTCGTCTTCTGGGAGCTCCTCGTCGTCCCGATGTTCCTCTTGATCGGGATCTGGGGCGGACCGAACCGCGTCTACTCGACGGTGAAGTTCCTGCTCTTCACCCTCGCAGGCAGCGTCCTGATGCTCGTGGGGATGATCACCCTCTACGACGGCGCGGGCACGCTGGACTTCCGCGCGCTGGCTGAGGTCGGCGTCGCCGCCGAACAACAGGTCTGGCTCTTCATCGCCTTCTGGGCCGCCTTCGCCGTGAAGGTGCCCATGTTCCCGGTCCACACCTGGCTCCCGGACGCCCACACCGAGGCCCCCACTGCGGGCAGCGTGATCCTCGCCGGGATCCTCCTCAAGATGGGCGCCTACGGCTTCTTGCGGGTCTCGATCCCGATCCTCCCTGAGGCGACCGCGGACTTCGCAGGGCCGATGCTCGGCCTCTCGGTCATCGCCATCTGCTACGGCGCCTACGTGACCCTGCGCCAGACCGACATCAAGCGCCTCATCGCCTACTCGAGCGTCAGCCACATGGGCTTCGTCACCCTCGGGATCTTCAGCCTCAGCCAATCAGGCGTCGAGGGCGCGATCCTGCAGATGATCAACCACGGGATCCTCTCCGGCGCGCTCTTCCTCTGCGTCGGGATGATCTACGAGCGCACCCACACGCGCGAGATCGCCGACTACAGCGGCGTCGCCAAGGTCGCACCGATCTACGCCTCTTTCATGGCGCTCTTCTGCCTCGCCGCCACGGGCTTCCCGGGCTTCAACTCCTTCGTCGGAGAGCTCCTCATCGTCGGCGCGGCCTTCGATGTCTCCGCTTGGATGGGCGGCCTCGCCGTCTGGGGCGTCGTCCTCGGCACGACCTACATGGTCTGGCTCTTTTACCGCGTCATCATGGGTGCCACCCACGCGAAGCTCGACGGCCTCGCGATCGAGCTCAATCCGCGCGAGATCCTGACCCTCGCACCCCTCGCGGTGCTCGCGGTCGCCCTCGGACTCAACCCGGACCTCGTCCTCGACCTCATGCGCGTGAGCGTGACTGATCTCCTCGCCCAAGGAGGCACGCCGTGAAGGAACAGATGATCCAAGGCCTCGGCATCCTGCACCCCGAGATGATCCTCACCGGCGCAGCCCTCGTGCTCTTGCTCCTCGCGAAGCGCGTGCGCGGGACGCGAGCCGCCCTCGGCGTCACCATCGCCGCCGCCCTAGCCGCTGGCTACAGCGCGTGGGGCGGCGCCTCCGCGGAGACCGTCAGCGGCTTCAGCGGGATGATCGTCCAGGACGGCTACTCACAGTTCTTCGAGGTCCTCATCGCCGCGGCCCTCATCCTCGGCGCCCTGCTCTCGGCGAAGAGCGAGCCTGACGAGGAGTCGACCCCGAGCGAATACTTCGTCCTGCTGCTCTTGGCTGCGACCGGGATGATGCTCGCCGTCTCGGCCACGGACCTCATGACCCTCTACCTCGGCCTGGAGCTCACCACCCTCTGCTCCTACATCCTGGTCGGACTCCGGATCGAGAATCCCACCGCGAACGAGGCCGCCATCAAGTACTTCCTGATGGGCTCCTTCGCCTCAGCCTTGCTGCTCTTCGGCATCAGCCTGACCTACGGGATGACGAGCACCACGAGCTACGCAGGGATCTCAGCGGCGCTCATGGGTCAGAGCAGCGATCCGCTCCTCTTGATGGCCGTCGGGCTCGTCGCTGCCGGGCTCGCCTTCAAGGTCTCAGCGGTCCCCTTCCACTCCTGGGCCCCAGACGCCTACCAAGGCGCCCCCTCCCCCGTCGCAGCCTTCATGGCCTCAGGGCCCAAGGCTGCAGGCCTCGCCGTCATCGGCCGCATCTCCATCCAAGCCTTCGAGTCCCAGGACGAGATGATGAGCCTGATCCTGATCTCGATCGCAGCCCTCTCGATCGTCGTCGGCAGCGTCCTCGCCCTCTCGCAGACAAACATGAAGAGGCTCCTCGCCTACTCCTCCATCGCCCACGCCGGCTACGCCCTCATGGGGCTCTCGGGCGGCACGGCGGCGGGCGCGGAGAGCACGATGACCTACGCCTTCTTCTACGTCTTCATGACGATCGGAGCCTTCGGCATGATCGTCGCCCTCGGCGAACGCGGCGAGCGCCTCGACGGCTATCGCGGCCTCGCCACCCAGCGCCCGGGGATGGCGGCGGTCATGCTGCTCTTCCTGCTCGCGCTCACTGGCATCCCGCTGACGGCTGGCTTCACCGCCAAGTTCGTCGTGATCCTGAGCGCCGTGAAGGCGGGCGAAGTCTCCCTCGCAATCCTCGCGGTCGTCTGCAGCGTGATCTCTGCCTTCGTCTACATGAGGGTCGCGGTCCTCATGTACATGTCTGACCCGGAAGAAGAGGTGGCGCCGGCCGCGCCGGGTGGCATGGTCAAGGCGGCCCTCGCGGTGGCAGCCCTCGTCACCCTCGTCGGCGGAGTCCTCCCTGGAGTCCTCACGGACTGGGCGGTGTTCACATGATCCCGGTTATGAAATTCGCCAGCGCCGAGGTCGCCAGATCATGATCGAGTACGTCGGCATCGCCATCTTCTTCGCGCTCGGCGCAGGCATCGTCGGGCTCATGCTCTTCCTCGCGTCGAAGCTGGGCCCGAAGAAACCGACCGCGGTTAAGATGGCGCCCTTTGAGTGCGGGAAGGACCCCTTTGACCTGCCCCTGGGAAAGCTCGCGGTCCGGTTCTACCTCATCGCGATCCTCTTCATCCTGTTCGATGTAGAGGTCGTCTTCCTCTACCCGTGGGCCGTCGTCTACCGCGAGCTCGGCATGCTCGGTCTCGCAGAGATGGGCGTCTTCCTCGGCATCCTCTTGGTCGGCTTCGTCTACGCCTGGGAGAACGACGCCCTCGAGTGGAAGTGAGCTCGGAGAACAAAGCTATGCAACAAGAAGCATCTTTCCTGACAAGCAAGCTCGAAGAGGCCATCGGCTGGGCGCGCAAGTACTCGATCTTCCAGTACCCCTTCGTCACGGCGTGCTGCGGGATGGAGTACATGGCCGCTGCCTGCTCCCACTACGACGTGGACCGCTTCGGCGCAGGCTTCCCGCGCTTCTCCCCGCGCCAGGCGGACGTCCTCTTCGTCGTGGGCACGATCAGCCACAAGATGGCGCCGGTCTTAGAGCGCATCTACGAGCAGATGGCCGAGCCCAAGTGGGTCGTCGCCTTCGGCGTCTGCACCTGCACCGGCGGCTTCTACGACAACTACGCCACGGTGCAGGGGATCGACACGATCCTCCCCGTGGACGTCTACATCCCCGGCTGTCCGCCCCGGCCTGAGATCGTCCTCGACGGCCTCATGAAGCTCCAAGACAAGATCCAAGAGCAGCACTCCACGGGCGTCCGCCCTGCCCCTGAAGAGCGCCCGGAGGACCTCGCGGTATGAACAACGCTGAGCTCATCACGCTCATCAGCGAGCGCTTCTCCGACGCCGTGCTCGGGTCCCACGACTACCGCGGTGACGCGACGGTCATGGTCCGGCGTGAGTCCCTCGTCGAGGTGGCCCGCGCCCTTAAGGATGAGCCCGAGCTCTCCATGAACTACCTCATGGACCTCACGGCGGTCGACTACTCCACCTTCGGCGAGGTGGGAGCCCCCGCCTTCTTCGCCTCCTCCGGTGTCTCGATCCGGTCCTCAAGCGTGATCCCCGACGAAGACCCCTGGCCCGGTCCCCCTTTGGAGACCCGCTACGCCCTCGTCTGTCACTTCTTCTCCACCGCCCAAAAGCACCGCCTGCGCCTCGTCGTCCCCATCGAGGAGGACGAGCCCGAGGTCGACACCCTCAGTGAGCTCTGGCCCGGCGCCAACTGGCTCGAGCGAGAGACCTGGGACATGTTCGGGATCCGCTTCAAGGGACACCCCGACCTCCGGCGACTCCTCATGTACGAGGAGTTCGAGGGCCATCCGCTGCGCAAGGACTACCAAGTGGACGAGCGCCAACCCCTGATCGGACCGGTCAACTGAGGCTCATCCAGAGACAAATTCGATGACGATCACAACCACACAGACCCAAGGAGCCGACCTCGCGACGCGAGACATGCTCCTCAACATCGGTCCGGCCCACCCGGCGATGCACGGGATCGTGCGGATCGTCACCCGGCTCGAGGGCGAACAGATCGAGGACGTCGACGTCGAGATCGGCTACCTGCACCGCGGCTTCGAGAAGATGTCCGAGCAGGTCCCGTACAACAGCGTCATCCCCTACACAGACCGCCTCAACTACGTCTCTCCGCTCATCAACAACATGGGCTACTGCATGTCGGTGGAGAAGCTGCTCGGGATCGAGGTCCCGGAGCGCTGCCACTACGTGCGCGTCATCGTCTCCGAGATCTCTAGGGTCTCCGATCACCTCACCTGCGTAGGCGCGACGGCCATGGAGCTCGGCGCCTTCACAGTCTTCCTCTACATGATCAAGGCGCGCGAGTACCTCTGGGACCTCGTCGAAGAGGTGTCGGGCGCCCGCCTGACGGTCTCTTACTGCCGCGTGGGCGGCGTGAAAGCCGACCTGCCGGAGGGCTTCGGAGAGCGCTGCGCGGACGCCTTCAAGGAGACGCGCAAGGTCATCGCGGAGTCAGAGGGGCTCTTGCTGCGCAACCGAATCTTCACTGACCGCATGGAGGGGACCGGCATCCTCTCCGCCGAGGACGCCATCTCCTACGGGATCAGCGGCCCGTTCCTGCGCGCGAGCGGCGCGGACTACGACGTCCGCAAGGACTGCCCCTACTCCATCTATGACCGCATCGACTTCGACGTCCCCGTGGGCACCAAGGGCGACAACATGGACCGCTTCCTCGTCCGGATAGAGGAGATGGAGCAGTCCATGCGCATCGTCGAGCAGGCGCTCGGGGACATGCCCCCGGGACCTGTCATGTCTGATCCTGGCACAGGCCGCCCCATCCCCGCCGCTGAGATGGTCGACCTCGGCAAGATGGGCAAGATCGCCAAGCTCGTGGGCGGCTGCGCCGTCGCGGGACCGACCCTCGAAGGCTCAGGTCGCGCTCACCGCGCTGGAACGGCGACGGACGAGAAGCGCGTCATGCTCCCGCCGAAGGAGGACGCCTACGGAAACATCGAGGGGCTGATGCAACAGTTCAAGCTGGTCATGTTCGGCCACGGCGTGCGCGCGCCGAAGGGCGAAGTCTACTTCCCCGTCGAGGGCGCGAACGGAGAGCTCGGGTTCTACATCGTGAGCGATGGCGGACCTGGCGCGTACCGGGTGCGGGTCCGACCGCCCTGCTTCGCGATCATGTCAGCCCTGCCCAAGCTCCTCGTCGGCGACATGATCGCAGACATCATCCCCACCTTCGGAGCGGTCAACATGATCGGAGGAGAGCTCGACCGATGAGCCTCGAACACCTCGAAGCCAAGGCGCGCGAGACCGTCGCGCTCTATGAGTTCCCGAAGGCGGCCACCTTGCCGCTCTTGTGGCTCGTGCAGGAGGACCAAGGCTACGTCTCCCTCGAGTCCGAGGCCTGGGTCGCCGAGCACGTCGGCGTCAGAAAGACCGAGGTGCGGGAGGTCGTCTCCTTCTACACCATGTTCCATACCCAGCCCGTCGGCCGCCGCGAGCTGAAGATCTGCACGAGCCTGCCCTGCCTCATGCGCGGCGCCGGCGAGGTCATGCAGACCGTGAAGGACCACTATGGGATCTCTCCTGGAGAGACGACCGAAGACGGGCTGGTCACGCTGACTGAGGTCGAGTGCCTCTGCGCCTGCGAGATGTCCCCCATGGGGCAGCTCGACGAGGACTTCGTCGGTCCCTTCGACCCCGAGACCCTCGAGGCCACGATGCGAGCCGCGGAGGAGGACCCGAAGAGCGCGCAGCCCCTCCCGGAGCCCGATCCCTACATCACCTCCGACGGCCCGATCCTCTCCAAGCACTTCGACGCCCCTGGGGGGACCTGGATCGAAGACTACATCGCCGACGGCGGCTACGAGGCCGCCAAGAAGGCCCTCGGCATGAGCCGTGAGGACGTCATCGAAGAGGTCTTGAACGCCAACCTGCGCGGCCTCGGCGGCGCAGGCTTCCCCGCAGGGAGGAAGTGGTCCTTCATCCCGAAGAACTCCGAGAAGCCCGTCTACCTCGTCGCGAACGCTGACGAGGGCGAGCCCGGCACCTTCAAGGACCGCTACATCATGGAGCGCGACCCGCACGCGCTCCTCGAGGGCATGCTCATCGCGGCCCACGCCATCGGCAGCAACAAGGGCTACATCTACGTCCGCGGCGAATACTTCCGTCCCGCCAAGCGGATGCAGCGCGCCATCGAAGAGGCCAAGGCGGCTGGCTGGCTCGGTAAGAACATCCAAGGCACAGGCTTCGACCTCGACATCGTGGTGCACCGCGGCGCCGGCGCCTACATCTGCGGTGAAGAGACGGCGCTCCTCTCCTCGCTCGAAGGCGGCAAGGGTCAGCCCCGCCTCAAGCCCCCCTTCCCCGCCATCTCAGGGCTCTTCTCCTGCCCGACGATCGTGAACAACGTGGAGACGCTCTCCTGCGTGCCCTTCATCCTGAAGAACGGCGCAGAGAAGTTCGTGGAGATCGGCAACGAGAAGCAGGGCGGCACGCGGCTCTTCTGCGTGAGCGGTCACGTGAAGCGCCCCGGCGTGTATGAGGCCCCTGTGAGCATCACCCTGCGAGAGCTCATCGAGGGCTTTGGACAGGGCATGCGTGAAGGCAGCGAGCTCAAAGCGATCGTCCCCGGCGGCATCTCGGCGCGCGTCCTCACCGCTAACGAGATCGACGTCGAGATGGACTTCGACTCGATCATGAAGGCCGGGAGCATGGCCGGCTCTGGCGGCGTGATGGTCATGGACGACTCGACCTGCATGGTCGAGGCCCTCGCGTCTGCCTCCCGCTTCTACGCGCATGAGTCCTGCGGCCAGTGCTCCCCCTGCCGTGAAGGCACGGGCTGGGTCCACCGCATCCTGACCAGGATCATGGCGGGTGAAGGGACCCTGCAAGACATCGACGACCTCGTCTCGATCGCGACTGACATGGAGGGCAAGACCATCTGCGTGTTCGCTGACGCGGCCGCCTGGCCCGTCCAGTCCTACATCGCCAAGTTCAGGAGCGAGTTCGAGGAGTTCATCACCTCCGGACGGAAGATTGAGAAGAAGGAGGCTGCGTCATGCCCAAGCTGACCATCGACGGCCGAGAGGTAGAGGTCGCGGAAGGGACGACCGTCATCGCGGCGGCAGAAGAGCTCGGGATCTTCATCCCCCGCTACTGCTACCACCCCGGCCTCTCCACCGCGGGCAACTGCCGCGTCTGCCTCGTCGAGGTGGAGAACGCGCCCAAGCTCCAGATCTCCTGCAACACCATCGCAGCAGACGGCATGGTCGTGAACACGAACACCGAAGAGGCCGAGCAAGGCCGCCAGACGGTGCTCGAGTTCCTGCTCGCGAACCACCCCCTCGACTGCCCGGTCTGTGACCAGTCAGGTGAGTGTGACCTGCAGAACTTCTACATGAACTTCGGTCTCTACGACCCGAAGTTTCGTGAGCACAAGAACAAGAAGAAGAAGGCCATCGAGCTCGGTCCGCACGTGATGCTCGACCAAGAGCGCTGCATCCTCTGCTCACGCTGCGTGCGCTTCACCGATGAGTTCACCGGTACCGGTGAGTTCGGGATCTTCAACCGCGGCGACCACTCAGAGGTGGGCATCTACCCGGGCGAGGTGCTCGACAACCCCTACTCTGCGAACGTCGTAGACATCTGCCCCGTCGGCGCGCTGACGGAGAAGGACTTCCGCTTCAAGGCGCGGGTCTGGTTCCTCTCGAGCGCCAAGACGGTGTGCAACGGCTGCAGTCGGGGGTGCAACATCGAGCTGCACCACCTGCCGGACCGCCCGCACCTGAACGACGGCGCGCGGATCGCCCGCGTGAAGCCCCGCTACAACGCCCTCGTGAACCAGTGGTGGTTATGCGACGAGGGTCGCTACAGCTTCGGTTGGGTGGACACAGACCGCCTCGAGACTGTGCGCGGCGAGGCCAACAAGACCTGGACCTGGGACGAGGCCATCGCCTCGATCGCGGGCTCACTCCGCGGCAAGAAGATCGGCGTCATCGCCTCTGCACAGCACACCAACGAGGACCTCTTCCTCATCAGGGAGCTCTTCGGAGGCAAGCTCGGTGGGACGGTCACGGCGGCTGTCCAAGAGGAGCCCGGCTTCTCCGACGAGATCCTGATTCAGGCCGACAAGAACCCGAACACTGAGGGAGCGACGCTCTTGGGTCTCGCAGGCACAGGCGCACAAGACGCCGCCGAGCTCGTGGACGCTGCTGGGAAGGGCGAGTACGACGCCGTGTGGGTCTTCGGCCATGACCTCGTCGCGCTCTTTGGCGAGGAGAAGGTCAAGGCGATCGCCGAGAAGACCGAGCTCTTCGTCTACTCCGGCACGAACGAGAACCCGACGGCGGACCTCGCACACTGGGCGCTCCCGAGCGCGGCCTACGTCGAGAAGGACGGGACCTTCGTGAACTGTGACGGCCGCGTCCAGCGCATCGGCAGGGCCTTCCCTCCCCTCAAGGACTCACGCGAAGACTGGCGCTTCCTCTTGGAGCTCGCCGCGGCGCTCGAGCTGCCCTTCGACTTCAAGAAGCCTGTCGACGTCTTCGTCGGTCTCGCCGCAGCAGAGGCGGCGTTCAAAGGACTCACGTACGAGGCTATCGGTGAGGCTGGCGCGAGCCTCGCGACCGCCGCGACCAGCGAGGAGGCTGCGAATAACTCGTGAGTGACATCCTCATCAAGCTTGTCCTCGCCGGAGTCGTCTTCTTCGGCGTGTTGAACCTCGCAGGCATCCACGCCTGGGTGGAGCGCAAGCAGTCCGCCCTCATCCAGGACCGCATCGGCGCCAACCGCGCGCCGATCTTCGGCTTCACCTTGCTCGGGCTCTTCCACGGCGTCGCTGACGCCGTGAAGATGTTCACCAAGGAGGACATCATCCCGGAGCGGGCGGACAAGGTCCTGCACACCCTCGCGCCCTTCTTCTCGGTCTTCTTCGCGCTGGTCGCCTTCGCGGCCATCCCTTTCGGAGACAGGCTCATCATCGGTGAGCGCGTGATCGACCTGCAGGTGGCGAAGCTCGACGTGGGCTTGCTCTACGTCTTCGCGATGCTCTCCCTCGGGGTCTACGGGATGATCCTGGCGGGCTTCTCCTCACGGAACAACTACGCCATCCTCGGCGGCCTGCGCGCGAGCGCACAGATGATCTCTTATGAGATCGCCCTCGGCATCGCGATCATCGGCGTGATCATGGTCTACGGCACCATGGACCTCGGGGACCTCGTCCGCGCCCAGGGCGGCTACATCGGCGGGTGGATCCCCTTCTGGGGCATCGTCGCGCAGCCGGTCGCCTTCTTCGTGTTCCTCACCGCGGCGCTCGCCGAGACCAAGCGCGCCCCCTTCGACCTTCCTGAGGGCGAGTCGGAGATCATCGGCTACTTCGTCGAGTACAGCGGGATGAAGTTCGGGATGTTCCTTCTGACGGACTTCATCGAGACGGTCATGGTCGCTTGCCTCGCGACCACGCTCTTCTTCGGCGGCTGGCAGGTCCCCTACCTCATGCCTGACGGCTTCCACTTCCCTTGGGGAGGAGAGCTGGCGGTCTCCAACTTGGTCTACGTGCTGCTCGGCGTCGCGAGCTTCTCGGTCAAGGTGCTCATCTTCTGCTGGCTCTTCATGCAGATCCGCTGGACGCTGCCGCGCTTCCGCTATGACCAGCTCATGTCGCTCGGTTGGAAGGGGCTCTTCCCCATCGCCGTGGTCAACGTCATCGTGACCGCCGTCGTCGTGCTCATGTTTGGGGAGGGCGCCTGATGGCCGTCAAAGTCGTCAAGAGGCACACGCCCACCTTCTGGGAGAAGATCTACATCCCGCAGATCTACTGCGGGTTGAAGATCACCTCGATCCACTTCTTCCGGAACCTCTTCCTCCACACCGCGCACCTCTTCGGGCTCCTGAAGCACATCCGCGCCTCAGTGACGTACCAGTTCCCTGAGGAGCTCCGCCCGCTCATGTCGCGCTTCCGCAGCCGGCACAGGCTGATGGTGCGAGACGACGGCACGCCACGCTGCGTCGGGTGCACGCTCTGTGAGACGGTCTGTCCCGCGAAGTGCATCACCATCGTCCCTGACGAGCACCCCGACCCGCACGTCGAGAAGTACCCCATCCGCTTCGACATCAACCTCGGCGTCTGCGTCTACTGCGGCTACTGCGTCGAGGTCTGTCCTGAGGACGCGATCCGCATGGACACCGGCATCCTCGACACCGCCGCCTACTCCCGCGAGGCGATGCAGCTCGACATCCACGAGCTCATGAACCCCGAGCTGCGCAAGCCCATCAGTGGCTGCGACCTCGACTTCCCGCACAAGTGCGAGATCCACGACGGGGAGATGAGGGGCGACTGGGAGAGCGTCGGGGTCTCCTCAGGGACAAGCTCTCATAGCTGACCTCGAGGAGAGAGACGGAGTTGACTCCCCTCCGCCTTTCGGGCGTAGCTTCCTCCACATCTTTTGGGGCCTCTTGCTCCTCTTCTGGGATGTCTCCTACAACGGCTTCGACTTCCTGGTGGACGGGGTCGGCTTCCTCCTCATCGCGCTCGGCTGCTCCAAGCTCGCCGCGCACTCATCACAGTTCCAGCTCTCGCAGAAGATAGCCCTCGTCTTGGCTGCGCTCTGGCTCATCTTTAGTGTGATCATGCCGAGCTTTGGGATGGGCGCTGGGAGCTTCGGCTGGGCCGTCAGCGTCATCGGACGGGCGTTGGACATTCTGATGATCTGGTTTGTTTGTAGCGGGATCCGCGAGCTCGCCGTGGAGCGAGAGCTCCTCGAGCTCGCGAAGAAGGCGACGCGCCGTGGGATCGCCTACGCCGTGATGAACTTGGGGATGTGGGTCTTCGCGAGCTTGTTGGTCGGACTAGGGCTGTTCCTGATCCTCCTCAACTTCCTCGTGCTGGGCTTCATCCTGCACCTCTTGCTCGTGGCCAGGCGGGAGCTCTTAGCCCGAGACGCCGCCTGAGCCCTACGAAGACATCACCTCTCTGACCGGCGCCTCGCGGCGAACTCCCAGAGGTAGAGGAGCCCGACCCAGTAGGTGAACGTCTCTCGGAACTCGGAGATGTTGTTGTGGAGGCTCCCGTTGTTGGCCCAGCCTGCGTCCTCCAGACCGTGAGCGAGCTCGCTCACAAGGAGCCCACCTAGGAGGGTCAGCGCTGAGTGGAGGTTCGGAATGAACGGGCGCAGTCGCTCTGGAAGCCTCTTCTTTGCGAGGGGCAACAGCACGAAGATCACCACGAAGCCGACGTCCACGAGCTTCTTGAGCCAGCGATTGATGTCTCCTTGGTTGTGCAGGTTGAAGTGCTCGCCGGCTGGCCTCTCCGCCCCGGTGAGGACGCTCCAGTAGTGGTCGCCCCAGTCGATCTCCTCCATGAAGAGGACGACACAGGCGAAGGTGGCGAGGCGCCAGAGCCAGCGCCAAGCGGCGTCTCCTTCGCCGCGGGTCGCGCGCCAAGAGAGCACCGCCGCTGAGAGGAGGAGCAGGTTCTGGACGTTCTCGATCAGCCCGAACTCACGCTCGGAGGCCGGGCTCGCGATGCTCTGGAGGAACCCTACCCCTGAGAAGTAGAGCGCGATGAAGAGGAGCCCGAGCGAGAAGGGAGCGACTCCATAGAGGAGGACGCGGCGCTTGTCTTGAAACATGAAAGAGAGCGTCAGGGGGTCGTCTGCCGAGCGGGGCTCAGGATGAGGTCCCAGTCGAAGGCTGGGCCTGGATCCGTCTTTCGTGTGGTGATGTGTTGGTGGCCGATGAGGCCGGACCAAGCCTGGAACTCCTCGTCGGAGAGCGCATCTGTACGCACCCGCCCCAGAGCGTCACGCGGTACATCGAGGGGGAGCGCCAGGGCCTCGTGCAGCGCGGCTGTGAGCGCAGCGAGTGAGGCGTACTGTTCTGCCGTGAAGTCGTGTTGTTCGAACTCCGCACCATGTGCGAATCCCCGAACCCGTTCGGGCACCCTCGGGCGAGCAAGGAAACCCGGTGTGCGTACGCCGGTCTCCCCGAACCAAGGCGGGTACTTGAGATAGGGTCCCTCTTCGTCGCTCGCGTACCAGCCGCTGAGGGTCTCGGCAGCCGAGCTCACGGGGTAGGCGCCGATGTTCGCGAGCTCGACGCCCACGCTGCGCCCGTTCGCCTGCGAGGCGTGCCAGCAGGTCTCGCGCAGGTCGCAGGTTTGGTAGATCGTGCCGTCGACATCGAGGAGGAAGTGGACGGAGAGCCCGCGCACGTCTTGCAGGACCTCGAAGCAGCGTCGGCTCGAGGCGCAGACGTCGTAGTGAATCACGAACTGGGTGACGTGCTCTCTGAGGAGCGCGAGGTCGCCGGAGTTCGGTTGAAGCGTGGGGATGCCGTCG
>PVBE011351597.1_pt1 | contig 31301 bp, 23 predicted proteins | sample 1631181 | NCBI WGS metagenome assembly PVBE01 (sample SAMN08397723, study PRJNA350692) | Marine metagenome, whole genome shotgun sequencing project. | isolation source: water | place: Pacific Ocean | collected 2012-04
CAGTCTTCGCGATTTGCCCGTTTCTGTATCCAGAATGTGGATCTGGCTATTGCTGGCAGGGTCTTGATTCTTTTTACCCTGCTGAGCCTTCATCCAGACAATTTGCCGGGAGTCCGGCAACCAGGAGGGAACGAGGTTCATGCCCTCACTCACAAGGGCGCGAGGGTTCTTGCCCTCGATGTCCGATAGCCAGAGCGACAGGCTGTGGTTCACCAGTTGCACATAAACCAGCTTCTCTCCATTGGGCGAACAGGCGGGCATGCGACAGCCGCGTTCGGAATGCGTCAACTGAAGCCTGCCCGATCCGTCCTCCTTCATGCGGAAAAGCTGGAGGACATCGTTGTCATCAGTGTGGCTGACAATCACCTCACGCAATTGTGGTGTTGAAAGTTGGGGCCTGGGCTTCGAAGCGGCGGGTTTCCAGTCCGGGTCGTAGTTGGGGTTGGCCTTGGGATAAAGGGCCCCGGTTTCCTTGACGAAGCCATCGATGAGGGCCTGCAGTCCCCTGACCTTCATGGGCATCTTGCCGACGAGATTGCGGGTCTCACCAATATCGTCCTTGAGATTGTATAGCTCGACTGTTTCGGGATACCTGGCGTGCGACTCGAAGCGGCGGATCAGCTTGTAGTTTCCCTGGCGCACGGAAACGGCCCCAACCAGGTGCGGGAACCAGGTGAAGTAGGCCTTACGCTTGATCGAACCCTTCCCTTCGAGGACAGGAAGGATGGATTCGCCGTCGATCAGGTGGCCCTTGGGTTTCGGAATTTCCAGGGCATCGAGCAGGGTGGGATACAAGTCGATCGCCGCGACCACGGCGTCGCTGGCAGAGCCCGGCTCGATCCGCCCGGGCCAACGCACCATCAGGGGCACGCGTTGCCCGCCCTCATAGATCCGCGCCTTGCCCTCGCGCAGCGGAGCGTTGTTGGTGGGCGGTTCGGGGCCGGCCCACTTTCTCCAATCCTCAAGCTGGGGGTATCTGGGATGACCGGGCTTGATCCTGGCGATCTTGTGATCATCAGCGGCATTGCTGTGAACGTTTCCTCCGTTGTCCGAGTAGAAGATGAAGATGGTGTTCCTGGTCAGGTCCAGCTCGTCGAGCTTGGCCAACACCCGTCCGAGGCTCTCGTCTATGCTCTTGAGCATGGAGGCCATGATGGGGTTGCGCTGCTCGCCCCGGGGATCGGTCTTCCTGGCGAATTCTGCGGTGTATTCTTCCTTGTGTCCCCATGGCCCGTGGACTCCGTAGTGCCAGAGGTTGAGATAGAAGGGCTTGTCCTTATTCGCCTCGATGAAGGCGATCGACTCCTCGGTCAACCGGTCGGTGACGTATTCTCCCTCCGGACCGTCGGTGATGGTCCCTCCCGGGCTCCTGGGGCTGGGCTCGGCATTCAATTGAACCCCGTAGGGGGAGAAGTAGTGCCCACCCGGCGGCCCCGGACTGGGCTGGGCATGGAAGGCGACCTGGAAGCCATGCTTCTCCGGCCAGTGCTCCCGTGCCAGGCCGAGGTGCCATTTACCGAAGTGGCCGGTGGAATAACCGGCCTTGGCGAGGACCTCGGGCAAGGTGACCAGGGCGGGGTCGAGGTAGTTCCTGCTGACGGCGTAGAGGAAAGGTTTGTTGCCCGGCGCCCCCTTGGGGTAACGGGATTGCCCGGCGGGCCGGGCGGGCTTATGTCCGCTGGCGGTGGTGATGCCGTGCCTCGAGGGATACTGTCCGCTGAGAATGGACGCCCGCGTCGGCGAACAAAGTGGGTGAGCGTAAGCGTCGGTGAAGAGCATCGACTGCCTGGCGAACTTGTCCATGTTGGGCGTCTCATAATACTTCGAACCGTAGGGCGTGCTGTCCATCCAGCCCATGTCATCGACAAGGAAGAGGATGATGTTGGGCTTGCCCGTTGCCTGGATCAACGGAGCCAAAAAGGCAAGGAAGGCGATTACAGCTCTCATCTCTCGATGGGGCCCAATAGTTGCAGGGCATCCACAACCACAAAGCCATCAGTCCCGGCGTTACTCAAGTGGACAACAACCTTCTGCCCTGCTTTCAGTTCCAGGGTCTGGAGGGTGCGGAAATTGGAATTCGAATCCAGCGGCAACCGTTGATTAACCATTATCTTCTGACTCTGGTCGCCAGCTTCAATGCTCAGGGGGACATTACTGGCCCGGGAAGGATGCGGCGAGTAGGCCAGGCCCAAACTGTAACGGCCACTTTTCTCTATTCTGGCCTCGAAGGTAAGACCGGCTTCTCCCTTGCCGGTGTTATTGTCATGAATATAGCCCCCACCTATGTAGGGACGGAAGTTCTGGGACTGCTTCCATCGCCCAACCTTCCTTGCCGCATCATCATCCAGCACAATGCCCGGCAGTTTCCCGGGCTTGGATGGGAGCCCGTCCCCGGCCACATACTCTGCCGGAAAATCGAGCACCTGGTTCTGCCCTGACAAACGCTCCCTCAACCGGGCGTAGGGCAGGTCCTGGACATCAATCTTCCCTTGGCAGGCCGCCGCCGCAGCCACCCCGGCGCTTTGCCCCAGCATCATCCAGGTGGGCTCCACCCGGATACTGGAAAGCGCCACATGGCTGCTTGAGAGGCAAACCGGCACCAGCAGGTTTATGCATTCGCTGCGCCTGGGAGTGAGGGACCGGTATGGCACCTGATAGGGATGTCCGTGCCGGTTGCCATTGATTCGATGGGGAAAGATGGTCCCTTCATTGACCCACCCCTTCCCATCGGCTGTCGGCACCCGCTGACAGTCATGGGAATCGATCGGGAAGGAACTGATCCCGACGCTGTCCTTCTTTTCCGGATTACTCCGGATGTCGTGCTGGGTGAGCACGTATTCCCCAATCATGCGTCTGCCTTCCCGGACATAAAGAGCCGGTGGCCAGCCCCCGTATTTCCGGAACTCATCCCCGGTCAGGGCATACGAGGCAAACTTCCTGCGAACGGCCTCGGGCACCACCGGATCGGTTTTGAGAAACCAGATCAGTTCCAGGGTGTATTGTTTGTGTGCTTCCCGGATTTTTTCGCGATCCGCATAACTAGCCTCCGGCCAGGCCCAGCTTGCTCCGACCAACCCGGATGAAATCTGCCTCCCGATCCCGTTATTGAGATCGATCTTCTTCCCCGGCAGAGGATAACCGTCCACCGAAACCATTTGACCGGCCGCTCTGGGGTTGGCCTTGATATAACGCCGGGCTAATTCGAAACGGGCAGGGTCATAGGCCGCCGGCCTGGGCATCGGAATCTGATTGGCAGGGTCTGTCGAAATAACGACCCGGAAGCTGTAGGTCATGATCTTGCCATCCCCCTTGTCCTCGCCCGGAGAATCTCCAGTCAGGAAAGGTAACCGCTGGCCGTTTGCATCACAGGGATCGATCTCAACCGGCTTCTTGGGAAACTGGTGACCAGCCAATGATTCTCCATATTGCGTCTTCCCTTCCCGGCCCAGGGCATACGACACCCTGGCCCGGGCCATCAGGTCGCCTTCATAAGTTGCGTCAATAAACTGGGAAGCATGAAAAACTCCCCTGTTGGTTCTAAGGGCCATTATCCTGGCACCCTCTTTCTCAACCCTCACCAACTGATGTTTTAAACAGATTCTCACCCCCGCTTCCCTGAGCAGATCGTGGAACACCTTCTCGGCAACATGGGGCTCGTTCGTCCACTTGTTGTATTTGGTCAGATCAACCTCCCAGTTCAGTTTCACTCCGGCATCCTGATAGTGCTGATGAATCCGCCTGTACACTTCGACAAACAAACCACCCATCAACTTGCGGACGCACTGGTTCCCGTCACTTAAACTCAAACCTCCCGTCATCATTCCCCCCACATAGTCATAGGGCGAAACCAGAACCACTGAGACACCCTCGCGGGCCGCGCCAACTGCCGCACAGACCCCGGCCGGGGTTGCCCCGTACACGATGACCTCAGCCTCGATCGCCTTTTGCTGATCCTCAGCGTGCAACGACGCTGACAGAATCAGGGCCGCAATCAGCACTTTCATTGCCAGGAAAATTCTATCGCCCATCCTGATCTGGTTAATTCAAGGAATCCTCAATACAGTCTCACCTGTTCTTATATTTCGAGGAATCTTTCAGGTCCCGCACCCGTCGCTGGAGAAACTCCCCGGAGATCCTCTCGGCCTTCTCCCTGTCGGCTGCATCGTAATTCCAGAATTCCTGCACCACTTCCTCGGTTCCCGGAAAATCCCGCCCCTGGTCCCCGATCCGCTTTCGCAGCAGGGCCAGGCGCTTTTTTAAACCGGCCACCGTGTCGGCGTATTCCGGGGCGTCATAAAGGTTGGTCGACTCCAGGGGGTCGTTTTTCATGTCGTAGAGTTCCCAGGCCGGTGGAGTCCGGTTGCCGCCCTGGTAATCGGCTCCGTAGAAGTAAATGAGTTTGAATTCCTTGGTGCGGATTCCCAGGTGTCCGGGATTGTCGTGGTGGGCCATGTGCATCCAGTAGCGGTAGTAGGCCTCATTCGGCCAGGTGACCGGCTCCTTGCCTGTCTCGCAGATGGGCTTGAAACTGCGACCCTGCATGTAACCGGGCTTCTTCACCCCGGCAAAGTCGAGCATGGTCGGCGCGTAATCGACATTGCCCACAACGGCATCGGTGCGACTGCCCGCCTTGATGGTCGCCGGGTAGCGAATCAAAAACGGCATGCGCATGGCCTCCTCATACATCCAGCGCTTGTCCTGGTAATCATGTTCACCAAGCATGAAGCCCTGATCGCCGGTGTAGATGATAACCGTCTGGTCCATGAGACCCGTCCTGTCCAGATAGGCAAAGAGTCGTTTGAGGTTGTCATCGACTCCCTTCACACAGCGCAGGTATTTGCGCAGATAGACGTTGTAGGCCATGTCCTGGACTTCCTCGTCGGTCAACTTGGCGGCATCGTAACCTTCAGGGTAGTCCTGCGGGAATTTCACCGGAAGATCCAGGGCGTAGGAGCGCCGGGGGTTGCGATTACCGATGGAGGTGCCGATGTGCGGGATCAATTCATCGTGATACCCGCGCGTGGCAATGGAGCCGAATCCAGCAGGATGGGATTTGCGGAGGTTCACTGGCTGCGGGATGTCGACCTCCGCCAGGTAGTCATCGTAACGATGAGCGTGCTGGAAATAATCGTGGGGAGCCTTGTAGTGATGCATCAGGAAGAATGGCTTGGACTCGTCGCGCCCTTCCTTGAACCACTTGAGCGTCTGGTCCGTGATGGCGTCGGATGAATGCATGCCGGGAAACTTGATCAGGTTCTTCGGCCAGTTCTTTTCTCCACGAATGCGGAACTCAGGATCGTGATACTTTCCCTGGCCGGGAAGCACACAGTAGTAGTCGAAATCGGCCGGTTCCTTCTTCAGGTGCCATTTCCCGATCATGGCGGTCTGGTAACCGGCCTTCCTCATCTCGCGCGCGAGATACTGCCGCCCGGCCTCGATGCTCCCACGCAAATCGTGCACTCCACAGGTGTGGGCATACTGCCCGGTGAGGATCGTGGCCCGACTGGGGGCACAGATCGCGTTGGAACAGAACGCGTTTTCAAAGAGCATCCCTTCCCGTGCCAGACGATCGATGGTCGGGGTCGGGTTCAACCCGGCCAGACGACTTCCGTAGGCCCCGATGGCCTGCGAAGTGTGATCATCGGACATGATGAACAGGATATTCGGGCGATCGGCAGCTGCGGCAGTCCACTGCGCAACCAGAAGAAACAGAACAACCATCCGCACCCGCGCAGCCATCGTGATATCTCTTTCGAGGAGTGGGTTCATATTCATTCAAATAGACAGGTTCTATTCCCGTCATCCCCGACCGGGCATGACCGATGCCCTGGGTCATAACAGCAATCCTGAACTCGGCCAACCCTCTCGCCGTTAATCATCCCACCGGCCATCATTATTCATCATCGGTGATCCTGCACCCCTGCAGGATCTTCCCCAGGTCCTCAATCTGCTTCTTCCCTCCTCTGGCACCTGCCAGGCAGAGCTACTCCGGACGAGCAGGCTCCACCGGAATCTCCGGGAGGGCCGCCCAGGAAACTCCGTCCTGTCGTCCCGCATGGACGAACTCGTCGTGGAGACCCCGGGGCCACCACAGTCCGATCCCATGCTGGCTCACTCTTTCGTCTTATAACCGTGCCACACCCACTCGATGGCATGGGGGAGGAATTGAACCTTGGCGTTGCCGATCCCATGACCGGAATTCTGGCAAAAGAGATACTGGTAGGAATAACCCCTGGCCTTCAGGACCTTCGCCATGCGATGATTGGCTTCAACCCAGTCGTGCATGCCGTCGCGCATCACATTCGGGTTGAGAAGGTCGTAATCACCCACCGCGAGGAACAGGCGGATGGGTTTTTTCTCACTCTGGGGAATCAGCTTATCGTGAAAATCCCACGCCCCACCCGGCGTCTTCGGGTCAAAGGGCCATTGCTGGTTCACGAAAGTCCCGGAAGTAGTCAGCACCCGGCGGTAAAGATCGGTCCGATACCAGGCCATGATGAGGGCGGCCGATCCGCCCGAACTGCTTCCCATCACCGCCCGGCCATCCGGGTTCCCGGTTAATTTGACCCCGCAGTTTTTCTCCACCAGGGGCAGAACTTCCGTCTCGATATACTCGGCATACAGACCTGACATGGTATCGTATTCCCTGCCCCGCTCATGCCCCTGGGCATCGCCACCCCCGTTGGCCACCATGATTGCAATCAGCGGCGGGACCCGCTTCTGGGCAATCAGGTTATCGAGGATATTGGGGATCACCTGGTTGGGTTTTCCTTTCGGGCCGTCATGACAGACCATGAACGGCGCTTCCTTGCCCTCCTTGTATTGCGCGGGCACGTAAACGGTGATCTGCCGGGTGTAATCGATTTCATGGGTCTCAACGATCAAGGTCCTGGGGTTCCTGGGATCGACCGTCCCGAAAACCTTCCGGGCAATTCCCGGGTTAAGCAACCTGGTGGTCCTGGAATCGATGGTGAATTGAAGAACTTTTCCCCTGGGCGAGTCCTTGGGGATTCTCCGTTCGGGAGCCGGCAGGTAATTTGGTCCGATCAGATAGTTGCCCACTGCATCAACTGGCGGATTGACCCCGGGTTTGTCATCGAGCCGGATGAACTTCGGTGCCCCGGGACCGTCGAACGCACGGGTCGGCGGCTTCGGACGCTTGGCGGATAACGCGGAAGACGCAAATAACGTTCCAAGAGTGACGAGTATGGCCGGGCAGAGAAGTTTCATTTGCAATGGGGTAAAGGTGAGAAAATGAATTCACGGGTTCGCGGACATATCGCCATAAACCTTGGCATACCGCTTGCCCATGAGCAAACATGACTTGCGATCAAAATGCACCTTCGCGCGAGCGGCCGGACTGCAACCGGTGGATTCGACAAATCCGGCATGAGGCACCTTTTCCGGCAAGCTTCGAAGGATCTCCTTGATTTTGATGATACGCGCTACCCGATCCGGCGCCTTGTGATCCTTTCCGGTGCCGTAGAATTCCGCCAGGTTCCCCACGATAAAGGGCAATTGGGGACTCCCCAGGTCCTTCCGCACGTCTTCGATCAGTCGGTGCAGTCTCTTCTCATAGGCATCGGTCCTCGTCTGCTCGACAGTGTCCGATTCCCCTTGATGCCATAGCACACCCTTGAGGGTCCCGGCTTGCATGCCCGCCTTGGCATGACGGATGGCATCGCTGTAAATTCCAGAGCCTTTGCCCAGTTGCTCGATACTCCTGCCACCCCAGGCCATCGGAACCAGACCGACCACCACCCCGGGATTGTCAGCCAGGTAAGCCTCTGCGAACGACAGGCCAGGCCCGAACCGCGCCTTCTTATTGGGGCGTCTGGGGTGAAGCGGATGCGCTCCCGGCACCCACTTGGGCTCCTCCCCTTCCCTGGCAAAACGCATTTTCAACACATGAGGGACCGGTTGGGTATCACCGGCTGCTATCCCGACGCCCCCGGACATGTTTGACTGCCCCATCAGGAGAAACAGATGGAAGTTCTTCTTGGAGGAAGGAATATTCACGGGGCCTTCCGCCCGGAGCGCACCCGTCGCCAGAATTGCAGCTACAACGAATACCTCCTTTGCTCTCATTGCTTAAGCTCCTTCAGGCATTGCCCCAAATGCCATTTCCCGAAGGCACCAGAAAAGAATACATGGAAATGCAGTGGGCTTCATTTTGCCGAAGCCGCTTTCCCCGGTCGGACTTTCTTCACGATCTTCCAGGTCGTGCCATCGTTAGACACGAGAATGTCGAAGGAGGTCAGCAAACGCGCACGCAGTTTCCCTTCGCGATCCCGCGAGAGCACGACCCGGTCGATTTTCGACCGCTCCCTCAACTTAATCTGGGCCCAACCGGTTGACTTGGCCGGGATCCAGCTACGCCCGTTGCCATAAACACCATCGTTCAGGAAAGCGATCTGATGCTTGTAGGCAAAACCCGGGAGCAGCGAAGAGGCCGCAGCTTTGCCAGTCAGGGCGAGGTTTGTTTCCGCTCCCGGGGCAAAGATCTCGAACTCATCGATGCAAGGCTGCCCGTTTGAGCCTGGCAGGATGTCTACCCGCACATACTGTGCCTCGACCGCATCGAAATGGAATACGTTTGGCTTTTCGGGATCAAAGCGGTGCACGACCTCAAGAGCAGGAGGCCCCTTGTCATCCTGCTTGGCGGCCGGGACATTGGATCCAGGGGATCGAGCAAGCATGTAGGCGAGCAAGTGATTCATCTCGTCTGGTGATTGGACCAGACCGGCCGGCATCATGGATTGATGGCTGGTTGCCCGTTTGGCAACCTGTCCCCCGGGCAGTTTCATCACCGTCCCCGTGATAATGCGTAAATCGATTTCGTCGCCATCCTTTTCAATAAAGCCGGTGTGGACCGTGCCATCCTTCATGGTCAGTGAGGTGGGATGGAAATTCGGTGAAACAAAACGATTCGGGAGGAGGATCGATTCCGCCAGATACTGAGGGGAGAAGCGTGTATGCACGTCTACCAGAGAGGGTCCGATGCCCCCGCCCTTGCCGTCGTCAGGGGCCAGGTGGCAGGCGATGCAGCCGCGGGCTGTGAACAGCTTCCTGCCTGCTGCTGCCTTGCCTTTCTGGTAGGCGGTGTTCCAGTCCACGCTGGCGAATGCTGGAGGAATCTTCTCGTTGCTGGATAAGGAAGCAGTCTCAAGGGCTCGTAAAGCCTCCTTCCGGGCGCGGGCATTTACAGAGGCCTTCGATTTGGAGCCCAGGTCGACATCGGCGCCCTCGAGGATCATCAGGACCTTGGGGTCGACATCGGTGTTTTTAAGAAAGAACAATTGGACCGCGGCAGGAAGTTGAACGCTTGGGGACGGATCATCCAAGGCCTTGGCAAGAAGAGCAAAATGCGGGGCTACTTTCTTCCTGTTACCTTCGTCCTTCCACCATTCGGACGGCATGTAAATAAAGACCGGCTTTCCAAGATCGGCCAGCTTGATCGGGCCATCGGCCTGGGCAAAGGACATCTGGCCGGGGCGGGCCAATTCCCGAATCTTGGGAAAGTTCGTGGTCGACTCAATGGCATGCCAGATATGGAAACCGGCAGCATTCACGGCCCCTTGGCGAATGAGCTCGGATTCATCCGAAGCCCAGCGAGTCAGTTCGGCAGCAGAGACCCGGCGGGCAAGCAACTGGGCCGCGGACTGACGCACAAACGCATCGGGATCGGCGGCGAGCCGAACGATGGATTCCGGAAGCTTCATGTCCGGGAGCGCATGGATGTATTCCAGAAGTGCGTGTCGAACACACGGCGAAGTTGCCTTGATCAGTAACTTCTCTACCTCAAGGGGCTGAAATCTTGAGGGGAACTCAGCCATTACCCGAATTGCCAGTTCACTGGCTTTGTCCCCGCCGTCGGCGAGCGCTTGGATGCGTTTCACGGATGCCTCATCGCCATGGACCGCAGCGAGGTAGATCAGGCTGCTGAAGGTTTCGGCAGAGGGCGATGTTTTCAGGAAACGTTCGGCCGCTTGTTTGAGGACGGGACCGCGCCGCCGCAGTATTTCCTGATGAGCCTTGTAACGCACGGTCCATGACTTATCGAGCAACCCAACGAGGTCGGATTTGCTGAGATCTCCACCCGTCGCAGGGGCCTTAGGGGAGATCAACAACAAGTCGGTCTGACGCACCGGGGAACCTTCGTTGCCCTGCATGTAGCAAACTGAGACCACCATGCGTCCGTCGTTCAAGGGGGTGATGGACACCGGGCGGCGCAAACCGTCGCCCCGAAGAAAGAAATCAGTGGGGGCGGCAAACCCGGCCCCGTTGGCGGAGATCGCATGTCGGCTAACCGTGCGGTTGCCCCAATTGGCGACCAGCACGGCGCCGTCGAGCCAACATTGTCCGACTGGAACGTCCAGCTCCAGGTTGACCACCGGCAACAAGTCACGCCGCCTGGGGGTTTGACGGGCCGACCACCCCCGAACCCAACCGTGCCACGAATGACTCGGGGCATAAACCAGTTTGCCGGGAGAGGCAGCGGCCCCCTCCTGATCATTGTCATTGGCGAACAAACGCCAGTTCGGGTCGAAGGATATCCCGCAGCTGTTACGCAAGCCGCTGGCGTGAACGCTCAGGGAGTGATCCTCCAGACGATAGCGAAAAATGGCCCCTGCGCCGGTATACGGCACTTCCTTGTTGTCCGGCCCGACGTAAAAGGTCCAATGCCACAAATGGTCCGGACGCGAGCGGTCCCAGTGCATGTGCGGTTGCGGATCCCCCATGGACAGGAACAGATCGCCGGTTGGCCCGAATTCCATGCCATGAAGTCCTTGGTGAAAGTGCCCCTGAGGCATGCCCCAAAGCAATTTTTCAGGTTTCAGGTCGTTGCGCCGGGTGACCGCCTCACGCATGCGGTAGAGAGCCGTATTCGTCAGGACAAAGAGGTCATTGCCATAGACCTCGAGGTCATAGAGCCAGGAGTCCTTGGGAAAACGGAACAACTCCCGGCGCGGACCGAAGCCACCATCCGCGGTTGGCTCGTAAACATACAACGCCTCGCGACAACCGACGAACAGGCGCCCGGACAAGTCCATCGTTTGGCTGATGAAGAACTCCTTCTCATCACTGTCGAGAAACTCAACGCGCAACGATTTGTCGGCCAGATGGATACCGGGGACTTCGCCCGATGCCGTAAGGGTTAGAAGGTAAAGAGAGGAGAGGAGCTTCATAGCAGGCTTGGGGGGGTGCTGGCTTCGCCCTCATTATCCCGCACCGGATTCAATAGGTGAAGCCGATCTTTGAATTTTCCACGATCCTCTTCAATCAAACTCCGTGGTCTTCAACTCACGGAAGTTTCCACCTGCGGGGACAGCCCGAATCGAGCCAACGGCAACCGCCTGGACATCCCCGTCCCGTGGCGAGGCCATTCGAGTTCGACCCACCGCGACCTCCGGGATTGTCGCCTGTGAAACTCCAATCTATCGTGCCGACATGGACGAACTCTTCGAGCCCCCCCCGGAAGAGACGCCAGTGAAACCTCCGGACCCGGGGGAACCGCTGGCTGCCCGCATGCGTCCGCGATCGCTTTCTGAAGTCGCAGGCCAGCAACACATCCTGGGAGAGGGGAAACTCCTCCGCCGTGCCATCGAAGCCGATCGTTTCACTTCCCTCATCTTTTACGGACCCCCCGGCACCGGAAAGACCACCCTCGCCTGGGTGGTGGCCAGTTCGACCGGATCACGTTTCGAGGCCCTTAACGGAGTGGAATCCAACGTGGCTGAAATCCGCGCCAAGATCGAGCAGGCTCGGACCTACACCAAGCTCCGGAATCAGAGCACCGTCCTCTTCATTGACGAGATTCACCGCTTCAACAAGGCCCAGCAGGACGTCCTCCTTCCCCACCTGGAGCGCGGCACTGTGCGCTTCATCGGGGCCACCACCCACAACCCCTACTTCTACGTCAACTCTCCGCTGGTCTCCCGCTCCCAGATCTTCCAACTGGAACCACTCTCCTCGGACGACATTCTTCTCCTCCTCCAGCGCGCCCTGTCTGACCCGGAACGGGGATTTGGCTCCATGGACATCGAGGCCGACGAGAACGCCCTCCATCACCTTGCCGAAAAAGCGGACGGGGATGCCCGTAAGGCCCTGACCGCCCTTGAACTCGCCATCCTCACCACTCCCGGGGGCGAAGGCCGCATTCACCTGGATCTTGCCGTGGCTGAGGAATCCATCCAGCACAAGGCGATCGTCTACGACTCGGATGGAGACCAGCACTACGACACCATTTCGGCCTTCATCAAGTCGATCCGGGGTTCCGACCCCGACGCCGCCCTCTACTGGATGGCCAAGATGCTCCACGCCGGCGAGGACCCCCGCTTCATCGCCCGCCGACTGGTCATCTCCGCCTCCGAGGATATCGGACTGGCCGACTCCAACGCCCTCCGGATCGCCCTCGCCGCCCAGCAGGCCTTTGAGTTCCTCGGCATGCCCGAGGGGCGAATCCCCCTGGCCCACGCCACCGTCTACCTCGCCACCGCGCCCAAGTCCAACAGCGCTTACGCCGCCCTGGGGGCTGCCATGCAGGATGTGGAGGAAAACCGCACTCTCTCTGTTCCCGAGCACCTGCGCACCAGCTTCCGCAAGAAACTCGCGGAAGCCTCCGGAGCGGACCAGGCCGCCATGCAGTATCTCTACTCCCATGACTACGAAGGCAACTTCACACCCCAGGCCTACCTTCCCGAGGGACGTCGCTACTATGAACCGACCGAGAACGGCCTCGAAAAACGCATCAAGGAACGCCTCGACTTCTGGCGCTCTCAGTTCGACCCGCCGACGAAGTAGCAGGCCTGACCCTTCCACCCCTTGTCTCTGATTCCCAGAGGGCACGGGCATTCCAGACAGCGAAAAGACAGGGCCGAAGCCCTGTCTTTTCTTCCATACTGGGGGTTGTACGGTGAGATCCTCGTGGTGCCTAGTTGGAAACCGCAATGGCGAAATCGTCACGGATCATGTCGATGGCATCGCCGCAGAGATCCGCACAGCGCAAGGCGGTGACCGCTTCGGCGTGCACACACTCATCGGCGAGATTGGCACAGGCCGCGGTGCAGACTTCTGCATACTGGATGCAGAAGCGCGATTGCCGCACCATGGCTCCCGACAGTTGTTCGCACGCCACGATACATTCGTTGATGTGTTCGTGGAGCGGATGCGTGTAGGTCTCGGGACCCAATTCGTCAGCCAGGACCTCGCAGGCCGAGACGCAGCGCTCAAGGAACTGCAGCGTCGAATAGATCTGCGCGAGGTTCTGGGTTCTTTTTGATATTTCTGCCGCGGACTTCGCGGCCTGGGGGGGGGTTGCAGAGATGAACTTGGTGAGCATAGTTGTGTAAGGGTGAATTTGAACTAAGCGTGACAATCGAATCACACGTTCTTCTAGCCAGTAAATACCTTTGTTCTTCAACACTGGTTAGCCGCACCAGATACTAAGGGCGGCGCTATATTTAGCTTTCCTGTAAGAGTTCTCCGCCAACTCCTGAAATTTAGATAAATCCTAAAAAAAGAGCCGCGCCCTTAATCTCCAATTCGCTCGAAGATTCCACCTCCGAGAAGCCGTCCACCCTCGTAAAAAGCACAAATCTGACCCGGAGTAAGGGCCCGCTGGGGCCGGTCAAAATGCAGTTTTAGCCGATTTTCATCCCCTTCCAGGGAAGCCACCACGGCCTGGGAACGATAGCGCGGCTGCACCTCACAACGCCAGGGACCACCTCCAGGCAGCAGCACTTCTCCTACGGACGAAAGCGAAGTGACCGTGCAATCCCCAGCATAAAGTCCGGGGGTGGATCGTTCGTCCCAGCCCACCACGAGATGATTCTTCTCCGCATCCTTGGCTACCACCACATATGCCATCCCCTCGCGGGGAGAGGCCACCCCATGACCTTTGCGTTGGCCGAGAGTGTAGAGATGGAGACCCTGGTGCTGGCCCAGGACCCTTCCCTCCAGATCAACGATTTCTCCCGGAGAGTCCGGAACGTAGTGTCGGAGAAATTCCGACATCTTGACGTTGCCAATAAAACAGATCCCCTGACTGTCCTTCTTCTTCGCGGTAGGCAACGCAAAACGCTCTGCGGTCTCCCGGACCTGGGGCTTGAGCATTTCTCCCACCGGAAAGAGCGCATGCTTCACCTGTCGCTGTGTCATCAGGGCGAGGAAGTAGGATTGGTCCTTGTTTGGATCAGCCCCCCTCAGGATGACTGCATCCCCATCTGCCAATTCACGCCGCCGTGCATAATGGCCGGTGGCCACCGCTTCAAACCCCTGCGCAAGCGCGTAGTCGAGGAAAACTCCGAACTTCATCTCCCGGTTGCAGAGGACGTCGGGGTTCGGGGTGACCCCCGAACGGTAACCAACGAGCAGATAATCCACAATCCGTTCACGATACTGCTCGATCAGATCCACCACCCGGAATTCGATACCCAGCGTCGCCGCCACCGCGGCTGCATCCTCCAGGTCTTCCTCCCACGGACAATCCCCGGGAACTCCCTCCTCGTTGATCCAGTTCTTCATATACCCACCCACCACCTCATGGCCCTGCTCCACCAGCAGGGCTGCTGCCACCGAGGAGTCCACTCCTCCCGAAAGGCCAACCAGAACGCGTGCCACGCCCGGATCCTAGCACCACAACCCCAAAGGCCATAACCATTTACGCCCCCTCTTCTCCAAGAAGGATTTCCCAAATCCCCCCGATCACGCTAAATCCCTCCCGTGCCCGAAAGAGAGCCTACCACCGATCCCTTGCCGGAAGACCGGGAATCCGCCCTGCAGGACACTCCCAAGGCAGACCCCAGCCGCACTCATAATCCGGGAGCGGGCTGCCTCATTATGATCGTGGCCCTGGCCTCCCTGACCTTCCTGCTGGGATTCGGGGTCTGGAACCTGTTCAAGCAACACCGGGAAATCTCAAAATTTACCGAAACCTCACCCCGAAAACTTCCCCTTCCCGACCTGGAGACCAATGCCCCCGCAGTCATCAAACTCAATGCCAAGCTGGAAACCTTCCGCACGGAAACAGGAAACAAGCGGAAGGCTGCCCTCCGGTTGACTCCGGAGGAGATCAACCTGGCTTTCGCGGCATTCGGGGAATTCAAGGAGCTGCGGGAAACCTTTTCAGTGACGCAGATCACAGAAGATGAAGTCCGTATCGACATCGCCTTCAAGATGCGCGGCGCACCCACCAAATCCGACGACTTCCGCTATCTTAACGGCACCATGGTCACCAGGCCGGAACTCACCGGTGGTGAAATCATATTTGTAGTGGAGAGCATCGAGGTGCCCGGCAAGACCGTGCCGGAAGGATTCGTGGGTGTCTTCTCCCCCTACCGGCCTGCCCAGGTCTATCTGGACAACGAGGTTCTCGGCCCCTGGATGAAGAAGCTCACCTCCCTCACCCTGGAGGAGGGATTCATCACTCTCGCCATTACCCCGAGCGAAACGCCTCCCGCCGCCGGCCCTCCCCAGGTGAAAATCGGTCACATCCTGCGTGCCTGCATCCTGTTTGGTGCGGTGCTCCTCGGTTTCATCGCCATTGCCATCTTTGCGGTCAAACGGGGCAAGGCACGAAGAAAGTAGTCGTTCCCCATCGGGAATCCGGTGGACCCCATATTCCTGAACCCAACGACTGCCTGATTCTGGCAGCACCAGAGTCCGCAGAGAAAAAGGCTGGCCCCGGCCGGCGGGTTTGGCTCGACACTGATGCGATCTCGCGCAATTTAGGGGCGCTTCCAGGAGAGACACATGCATGAGGTAACCGACCAAATTAGAAGTTTTCTGCAATTTATTGCCCTGCAGTTCATCGATCACCCCGACAAGGCCCAGTTGCGCGTGGCTGAGATCGATTCAACGCATCTCTCGTTCCGGCTCATCCTGGATCACAGCGATGTGGCCATGCTGATCGGACGGGGCGGGTTCACCGCCGGAGCCATCCGCAGCGTTCTCAGCGCCGCCGCCGAGCGCAAGGGCGTCAAAGTCACCTTGCGAATCCACTCCGTCGAGGAAGAGCAGCAGCGCCTGGCCGAACTGGAAGCCAAGGAGATCATCGACGAAGGCAAGGACTGATTCCTGCGGGGGCGCCCTGCCCTTATCGGCCCCTGCCCTGGGGCTCTTGCTTTCTCTAGCAAGCGCCTGCCCCGGGATCGCCAGCGTCCATCGCGTGCAGTGAGATCCTGTGCTGCTCGCACAGGCCCTTCATTTCCTCCATCCCCAGCAGGAGGGTCTGGCCGGCCTCGATGATCACTGCCGACACTCCCGCCTCCTGGCACGCCCTGATCGTGTGTGGCCCCACCACCGGAACATCAAAGCGGAGATCCTGGCCTGGCTTGGAGACCTTGATCAGTTTCGCGTGCTTCCCTTTCCCCAGTTCGCCCCCCCGCTGCACGCATTGATTCGTTCCCTCGAAAGCCTCCACCGCCAGCACCGTCCCCTCTCGCACCACCACCGACTGTCCGATGTCGAGGCCACTCACCTCCTTCGCGATACGCATGCCGAAGACGGCGTCCTCAAGCCCCGAATCATTCAACTCGGGACCAAAGACAGGCCCCGGTCCCGGCAGGCAATCCTCCAGAAAGGTGGTGGAAGGCAGCACCGTGATCTCCTCCCGCCCCAGTTCGGTCGCAATCGCGCCGAAGAGCGACTCGGCATTGCGCTCCTTCAACCTGGCCAGCAGCGTAATCAGGCGCAGGTCGGGGCGGAGATCAAATAGCCGGCTCGGCGAAATCTGGCCCACCATCACACACTCCTCCACTCCCTCACTCCGGAAGAACTTGATCATCCTCCCCAGTTGCCCAACCCGGAACCACTCCAGCACATCAACCTCCTCCTGCAGCTCCGGTTCGGTCTCTCCCTTGAAAGCCGCCATCACAACCCGGACCCCACGCTTCCTGGCTGCCCGCACGAAGGTCGCGGGGAAAATCCCCCTGCCCGCGATGATTCCGATCGTCCGCTCCCCTGACACACCGTGATTCAACCGGGCTTGCCCTGCACTGCAAACCGAAAAGTCTCCACCCCCGCTTGCATCGCCCCGGCACCCTTCTTATGCTGGCCTCAGCAACTCCACACCATGAACAGCCTCCTCCGCCCCCTGCCCCTGGCCGCCACCAATGACTTCCTCGTCTACGGGGCCCTCATCCTGGGCGCCCTCTTCGCCCTCATTCTGGTCCTGGTCATGCTCAAGTTCTTCGCCACCTGGTTCAGGGCCCGGCTTGCCAACGCTCCCGTTACCTGGGGCAGCCTCATTGGCATGTTTTTCCGGAAGGTCCCTTACAGCATGATCACTGACAGCCGGATCTCAGCGGTAAAGGCGGGACTCCCCTTCACCACTGACCAGCTTGAGGCCCATTTCCTCGCTGGCGGAGATGTCCTCGACGTGGTGCTGGCCTGCATCGCAGCCGACAAGGCCGGCATCGACCTGAGCTACGACCGTGCCTGCGCCATCGACCTGGCTACCAAGGACACCGGTAAGACTGTTCTCGAGGCGGTGCGGACTTCCATCAACCCGATGGTCATCGACTGCCCCAATCCCTCCTCCGGAGTGACCAAGATCACCGCAGTCGCCAAGGACGGAATCGGCGTCAACGTCCGTGCCAGGGTCACCGTGCGAACCAACCTGGACCGCTTCGTCGGTGGCGCCACCGAGGAAACCATCGTGGCCCGGGTCGGTGAGGGAATCGTGACTTCAGTGGGATCCGCAGCCTCCTACAAGGCGGTCCTCGAGAACCCGGATAACATTTCCAAGCTCGTCCTCGAAAAAGGCGTCGACGCCTCCACCGCCTTCGAGATTCTCTCCATCGATATCGCCGATGTCGACGTGGCCGACAACGTCGGGGCCCGACTCCAGACCGAGCAGGCCGAGGCCGACAAGCAGGTGGCCCAGGCCAAGGCCGAAATGCGCCGGGCGGCCGCGGTCGCCTCCGAGCAGGAGATGGCGGCCCGCACCCAGGAAATGCGCGCCAAGGTCGTGGAAGCCGAAGCCCAGGTCCCTCTTGCGATCTCGGAGGCCTTCCGCTCCGGGAATCTTGGCATCATGGACTACGTGCGCTACCAGAACGTTCGCGCCGACACCCAGATGCGTGAGTCGATTGCTGACGACGACGGACCGGGCGGAAACGACGGCAAGATCTAGCAAACACCTCCGGGGACGAAGCTTCCCCGTCCATTCCAGCCACCCCAGTCAAGTGGAACAACTCTTTGAGAATCCCCAGGCCATCATCCTGCTGGTCTTCATGGTCATCGCAGCCTTGAAATTCGTTGGGGAGAACCTCAAGGGGAAAAAACAGGAGGACAAGGACCAGCCCCTGGCGGAACTGTATGACGAATCGCGTCAGCAGATTCTCGAACGACAACGGGCCGACGCTCCCCCGGAAGAGTCCGCACCCGGACAGGCCCCCAGGCAGTTGAGCATCCTCGATTTCTTCGGCCCTCCCGTGGAATCGTCCCCCTCTTCGCCTCCTCCCCTGCCCGTCGCCACCGCAACTCCGTCCCCACCGACTCCCACCGCCCCTCCCAGGCCCAACCCTTCCCTCAGTCCTGCGGAAAAGGCGGCCCTGAAACGCGTCGAAGAAGGCCGGTCGGAGGTGGCCAGGCCCCGGCGTTCCATTCGTCGCAGGCCGATCCGCCAACTTCTCTCCACTCCTGCGGCTGCCCGGGATGCCATCGTCCTGGGCGAGATCCTCGGACCGCCCAAGGGACAGCAGTAAGAGCCCTTCTGGCACCGCTTGACAACGGCAGAAGCCAATCGGAGACTTCCGCCCAGTCGGAGCCGGTGTGGCGGAATTGGTAGACGCGCGCGATTCAAAATCGCGTTCCCCAGGGAGTGTGGGTTCGAGTCCCACCACCGGTAGCCTTTAACCCCTATTTTTATAGGGTTTGAGGAGTTGGGGGGCCGCTGGGGGGCCACTTTCGGAGGCTAGGGCACAGAAAACCCCCGGAGCGCGGCGGGAAAAATCAATGGCACCGTTGCCCCCTGCGCCTGGGGGATGGAAGGAATCGCGGTGCTATGAAGTGAGCCTCAGTTTTTCGTGCGGAAGGCCCAAAGGTGCTTCCTGCTGCGGATGTAAATGGTTGTGGCGTCGAGTGCCGGAGTGACCAGCACGGCTTCCTTCAGGTCATGCTGGTGGACTAATTCGTAATCGCCGGCCTTGACGACCGAAACGAGTCCCTGGTCGGAGGCCAGGTACAGGTGGTCATTGGCCACCACCGGGGATGCGCTGTACATCCCGGATCCTCCGAGGCGTTTGCGATAGAGAATCTCGCCCTGGGCTGCATCGATCGCCGCGAGCACGCCCCCGTTGCGGACCAGGTAGAGGCGGTCCTGGTAAAAGAGAGGGGAGGGAATCTCCGGAATGCTTTTCCTCAGTTGCCAGGTGACATGGCTGTCTGTGACGTCGCCGTGCCCTCCCGGACGAATTGCCTTCAGGATTGGATTGCCGCGACGCGTGGTGGTGTGGGCGACAAACTCGTCGCGAGTCCAGAAGCCGTCCTTGTTCTTGTCGACGGAGTGAAAGAGGCCGTTCTGACGTTGCTTCCTTCTTGCGGGATCGGTGGGCATGGGCAAGCCGAAGCCGGGATGACCCGGGGGCAGTTCCGGTCGGAAGGGAAAGGTGAAGTGCTCGGTCATCTCACCACGGGCAACTCTTTGGTCGCCATCTTTGTCGAACTGCAGGATCGCCTTCCAGAACGGCTCGGGATCGAAGTCCTCATCGGGAGTGCCGCCTTGGGCGGATACCACGAAGAGGTGTCCGCTGCCCGCTACCGGACTGGTGATCGCTTCCCGCGAGAATCCAGTCACTGACCACTTCTCCGCGCCGGTTTCAGAGTGATAGCCGTAGACCCGGCCATTACCGAAGATCACGAGGTCTTCTCCGCCCTCGTACTTCCAGAGCATCGGGGTGGACCAACTGCTGCGCTGGAGGGGGCGCGGCGTCTCCCAGACGAGATCCCCATTCGCCTTGTTCAGGGCCACGACCTTCGATCGGCTGACTCGGCTGTTCGGCAGGTTGGCGTCGTTGTCGAGAACGAGGATCAGCTTGTCGCCATGTCCAATCGGCGAGGTTGCTGTTCCGTACATGTTCCCGGCGGCGGGAATCGGTTTCTTCCATTGCTCGCGACCCTGGTGGTCATAGCAGAGCAGGCCGTAGGAACCGAAGTAGACGTAGACGCGGTCCTTGTCCGCGAAAGGTGTCGGCGTCGCCAAGCTGTTGGCCTTGTGGACCTTTTCGGTCTTGCTCTCGGGCGCTGCCTGACGCCACGCCAGTTTCCCGGTGCTCTTGTCATAGGCGAGAGTGACCAGGCGCTCGCCTTCGACCGCGGTCAGAAAGATTCGGTCGCCGAAAACGACTGGCGCGGACAGACCCGGAGGAACCGGGATCTTCCACGTAAGATTGCCGTCGAGTTTCACGGGTGGCTTGCATCCAGGCGCGACTCCCGACCCATTGGGCCCCCTGAACTGGTTCCACGAGCCGGACTCGGCTCCAACGAGTGAAGATACGAGCATGGCAAGGAGGGCGAACCGCAGGGCGCTATGAAAATCGATCGACCGTATCATGTGGCAACAACTTGGACATCCTCGCGCTCGACCGCAACGATCACCGACCATCTTGAGCCACAAAATCGAGGACCTTTACGAACGATCCACCCACGTCATCCATATTGGGATCGATACGCCTCCACTCGGACCAGATTCGGCCCCACCGGCCGGCGGTCCGGCAAGTTGCAGCCCCCTACGCCAGGATCGCCTTCACCACCTTGGCTGGTTCCACCCCGGTGAGGCGGAAGTCGAGCCCCTGGAACTTGTAGCTGAACTTGCGGTAGTCGATGCCGAAGAGGTGCAAGAGGGTCGCGTGGAAGTCGTGAACCCGGGGGAAATACACCGAAATGACGCGTTCATTCCCCTTTGTCGAGCGTCTTTAAATACTCATCCTCGTCCTCATAGATCTCGTTGCTGCCGCAGGAGTGGCACCTTTGCTCAGATTGCTCTTTCCGGCCGTCCACGACAAAGATCACCTTGCAGGTAGGGCAGTAACGGACAAGTCGGTGTTTCCATGGAACATTTCTTAATCGCTTCTTAACCTCTTCTGGGTTTTTTCCCTTGTTGTTATCCTTAAGGATTTGAATCCGTGCCTTTTCGGAACCTGCATCGCGCAGCTTTTCAATTAACTCAACGGCACGCTCTGCAGTGAAGGTGGTGGTGGAATTGAGCACCTGCCTGCCAAAGTCATTGCAATAGTGGATGACGGAGGGCTTGGCGTGTTCCAGTATGCCGGTTTTCTTCAGTTCCAAAATATTGTATACATCCACGGTGGTCTCGTTTTTAAGGGCTTTTTTCAGGTGCGTGACTTCACCGAGTTCATTCCATGGGATTGTTGCCGGTTTGTAAAACGTTTCACCCTCACTGAACCGGATGCCTTGCGTTGAAAGGATGATGTTACGTTTTTTTCCATAATCATGGCGCTTGCTGAATAAAACTATCGCAATAAGGATTCCGAATAAAATAAACACACCCTCGGCCGATTCAGGAGCTACTTGAAGGCAAACGAGAAATCCGATAACAATTCCTATAATCAGACATCCCATCACCTTCCGACCGGTCCTTCTTTCAAGGACAATTTGAATATTGTTTCCTGACATCAGCAGGGAATCTAACATGTTCCTAAATTCTAACCAATTACATTGCACCCCCACCTTCCCCGGCTCCTCAGCCTCCAGGAAACACGGCCCGAGAAAGAGATTCCCTAGCAGCAAGCGCGAGTGACCGTGTCTCTGGTGCCGGTGCGAGCGCCAAGGGCGCTGAATCCGGGAAGTATGTTGCGGTGTGTGGTCCTGCATCGCGGTTTCGCCCGAGGTCCGGGGAAGCTGGTCGCTTCTCTTTACGGACTCGAGATTGTCCGGGCACTCGATGTATGCTAAGCCCATGCAGATGAAGGCTACTAAACGCATAGGACTGACAGTAATCTTAGCCGGGCTGGTGTTTGGCCCGGTGTGGGCGGATGAGGAAAAAGGGACCGGGCCTGCCAAGAAGGACGATGAAAAAGCAGTGGACGGTCAATGGATCAGTCTCTTTAACGGTAAGGATCTTGAGGGATGGACACCAAAATTCGTGGGCTACAAGGCCGGCGAAAATTACAAGAACACCTTTCGAGTAGTGGATGGGCTCCTCACGGTGAGCTATGACCAGTGGGAGAAGTTCAATAGCGTTTTCGGCCATCTCTTTTACAGCACGGAGTTCTCACATTACAGGATTCGCGCGGTCTACCGCTTCATTGGCGATCAGGTGAGTGGAGGGCCGGGGTGGGCCCAGCGTAACAATGGCCTGATGCTGCACGGACAGACAGTGGAAAGCATGGCACTCAATCAGGATTTTCCTGCTTCGATTGAGGTCCAGCTCCTGGGCGGATTCGAGCAGGGTCGGCGGACTACGGCCAATCTCTGTACGCCTGGGACACATGTGGTTTTTAATGACCGGGTCGACAAGCGGCACTGCCTGGGATCGCGTTCAAAGACATTCCGGGGGGACCAGTGGGTGACCTGCGAGGTGGAAGTCCGAGGGAGTGAGGGGCTTCGTCACTTCGTTAATGGAGAGCTGGTCATGGAGTACAAGCTTCCCCAGCTGGATGACGGAACGCTGATTGAAAAGGGAACTATTTCTATTCAGGCGGAAAGTCATCCGACTCAGTTCAAGAGTATTGAGATTCTCGAAATCAAAAAGTAATCCCAAGTGGATGGGTGTCTCCGGTTGGAGCCCGGGTATTGGTAATGCATTGCGATTTCAGTTCCGGAGAGCCGGGGTCTTCCCCGGAGAGCATTGTGCCTTCACTTCAAGGGTGATCCGCCAGTTGACGGGTGGACGGGTTGCACCCCCACCTTCCCCGGCTCCTCAGCCTCCAGGAAACACGGCCCGAAAAAGCGATCCCCTAGTAGCCGATCCGCGTGGATTGGGTCAGGGGATAATTGGTTGTCCCAGGTTTCACCCCTTTTACAATTTTTCTCCGGGGTGATGTGGACCTCCGACGCTCTTTTCGCGCCGTAGGGTTCCCGTGGGGGCCTAGTTCCTCCTCACGATCCTGGTCCCGGGTGTGAACCGGCCCGCTTTTCCCCTCCCTGCCAATCATTTCCCCCCGGAGAGGTCCTGCCGCGCCCAACCCGGAAAAGGAAACTGTTAGATTCTGTTAGGTGGCCCTGCCCCCCCCGGCGATCCAATCGCATATCTGTCTCGCCAGTCATCAAATATTAATGATGTTAGGAAACAGCATGCTGCCACTACGTTGTTCTCCGGAGGGACCGATACCATCTTTCCTGCAAATCTGACCGGATTTGGCAGACTGTTCCTGTTAATCCCAAGACAGCATTGAAGAGTCCCTCCTGCCGTTGTAGGGTCAAGCATGCCAAAGACCCCGCTGGTTCACGGATTCTGGACATGTGCGACCATCGCTGCCTTCGTCCTCGGGTCCCACTACTTTCCCGGTGCAATCACGGGGCGGCGAGACGTAGCCAACACCTCCATCTCCGGAGGTTCTGCCAAGAGCACCGCGTTACGGGGCGAGCGAAACTCCGGCACAGGGCAGACGCCTCTCCATGGCAACTCTTCTGCTCTCTCAGGTCCGGAAAAGGGAAATCTCCTGCGCCATCCAGTGGGAGCCCTTACCGCCCAGGAGATCCTGGCTCTCGGGAAAGCCTTCAAGGCAAACAGCAACCCTATTGAGCGCCGTCTTGCCTTCTCCCGACTGCTGGAGGGTTTGACTTCTGAAAACGGCCTCCTGATCCGTGCTCAAATTGAGCACCTTTCGGAAAACAGTTCCGAGTTCCGCGAGTTCCACTACGCTTGGGGCGCCCTGGCAGGGGAGGCCGCCGTGCTACACGGGAAGGACACTGCCAAGCAGGACATGGCTGCCACCTTTACGGGCTGGGCCAGCGCCGATCCTACGGCCGCGATGACCTGGTACGAGGGCGCCAGGAAACTGGAGGGCCTGGATCACAACAGCCTCAAATGGGGCGCTCTGTTCGGCCTCGCTCATGCCAACCCCGGGACCGCCCTGGAATTCGTACTGCGGCGGGGCGGGCAGGATAAGAATACTCTCAAGCGCATGACCCACGTTGTTACCAGCGAGGTTCTGCGTGGCAGCCCTCCCGCCGAGGCCGCCGCGTGGGTCGAGGCCATCGCTGACGACAGGCTCCGGGCCTTTTCCCGGGAACACCTCGCCGGTAAGTTCGTAAAGAACGATCCGGAGTTCGCCGCAGAGTGGGCCGCCGGCTTGAATGAACAACCAGGAGGAGAGCGGGTGGTTGATCAGGTCAGTCGTGACTGGGCCAACCGTGATCCCCAGGCCACCATCCAGTGGCTGGAATCGCTGCCTACAAGCGAGGGACGCACAGAGGGCTTCGGTTCCGCCTTCCGCTCCTGGGCCAGTCGTGATCCCGAGGCCGCCGGGAATTATCTCAACGACATGCCCCGCTCCCCGGAGCGGGACTCGGCACTGGGGGGCTTCGCTTCCCGCATCATGCACGAAGATCCGGTCACCGCGATTTCCTGGGCCGAAGCCATCGCAGATCCGGGGCAACGCGAAGAAGCCCTGATCAAGACAGGACGGCACTACTTCCGGCATCAAAATCAGGCTGCTGCGGAGTGGCTGACTGGCAGTGGACTCTCCGAGGAAGCACAGCAACGGATACGCAGCCGGGACTGAGCGGGAAAAACCTTCCTGACGGGACTTCCCTGAAGGAACTCCAAGAATCTGCTTGGTTCCCCTTTTAGTGATTGGGGTTCTTCAGGTGTTTTTTTTGCGGAAGACGGATGCAAACCGCATCGAAGAAAGTCCCCAACCGGAGGAGCCCGAGAACTAACCACACCCCGCCCCGATCCGCGTGGATTTAATCAGGGGAATAATCGGTTATTCTAGGTTTCACCCCTTTTACAATTTTTCTCCGGGGTGATGTGGCCTTTCGATGCTCTGGCGAACCCGTAGGGTTCCCACGCTTGCCCCCTAATGCCCGACAGCGCTGACTTGCAGGAAAAGGTGAAGGGCGCGCAGACTTGGTCGCGCTAGGCAAAGAGAAGGGCTCGGGCGAATGGACGCTGGTGTGCCTGGCCTACAACCTCAGACGCCTCCACAGATTGGTGAGAGACGCGAAAAACGGAGTTCCGAAGCCACAACCACCGTCAACGGGCTGGAATTCGTTGCGAATCTCCCTGGCGCGTGAATAGCCCCGCAAAGCGATCCCCAGCATCTTCCGGCGGCTCCACGGCCTGGCCGCGGAATCAACCGCCAACCTTGCGCTAACTCCGACAGGCTCCTAGCAATAACTGCTCGCCGTGGTGCTCTACCGGAAGGGGACGGAGGCGGTTGCGGTGATGCTAGCTTCCGCGTTCGGCTCCGGATCCTGATTTCTGGCGCCGGGAGATGGAGCCGCCACGGCTTCCGGTCTTGGCGACCTACTCACCGCGGCGAATCCCCGGTTTTTCGCCCGCGATGGCTTGTTCCACCACGCGCCGGATCTCCCGGTGGTCCCTGAGCACGGCACGGCCGGACAGCCCAGCTGAGCTGTCCGGTTCTGGCCGAGACCAAGCAGCCCGCGGGGGATGGCAAGAATGCCGTCCCCGCGACAGGGGCCTGCGACGCGAAAACCAATGTTGTTGTTCTCGTTCGTCGGGTTGTTGTTGTTGCGGTTCGACGACTGCAGGTTGTTGCTGTTGTTGTTCCACGAGCCGCCGCGCAGCCCGCGATTCCCGCGGCCGTTTCAACTTCCGGGACACCCACCCCCAAACCCTAGCGGCCCAGAACACGGCGGCGCAAGCCCACGCTTTGGGTGTGGCTCGCATGCGCCACCCATGCCACCACGGAGCTGGTCAAGGTTGCGGCGTCGCGCCGGCCCTTCTTCACCTCCCAGCGCATCCTTCTGTATCGCCTCCGGAAACGCCGCACACCCGTGCTGCGCACGCGGATGCGACCGTCGGCCCGCACCACGAAGCCGCAGAAATCCACCCCGTGCCGCGTGGTGCACAGGCGGTACTTGTCCGGGTGGATCTCCAGGCCGAGTTCGCCCAGGCGCCCACGCACCGCCCGGCCCCAGCGACGTAACTCGGTCCGGCTCTTTCCGAACAGAAGGAAATCATCCACGTATCGGACATACCCCTTCACCCGCATCTCCTGCTTCACGAAGTGGTCGAAGCCGTCGAGGTAGATGTTGGCGAAGAACTGGCTGGTCAGGTTCCCGATGGGCAGACCGAGGCGGCGCTCCCGCACCGCGAAGAGATCGGCCTCTTCTGGCCACACCTGCCTTATCTCGTCCACGTGGGTCGCGAGGATCAGGTCCGCCAGCTCCAGCACCCGCCGGTCCCCGATGACGTGCGCCAGTTGACCGCGCATCACCTCCTGATCAATCGACGGGAAATAGCGGCGCACGTCGCACTTGAGCGCATACGGATACCGCTTCGCGAACTGTGCCGCCCGCCGCATCCCGGCGTGGGTGCCCTTTCCCTTGCGGCAGGCATAGCTGTCCTCGATGAAGCGCTTCTCGAAAATCGGCTCCAGAACGCGGACCAAGGCGTGGTGCACCACCCGGTCCCGGAACGGAGCGGCGGCCACTGTCCGCGTCTTGGGGTCGTGGATTTCAAAGTAATGATACGGCCCTGGACGATAGGAACCCTCTTTCAGCCCGGCCTCCAGCCGCGCGACCTCGGTCTCCCACCCGGTAAAGAAACATGCCGCCGGGGGGCGCGAGCGTTTGCCGCGCATGGCGGCCCGGGCTGCAGCGGCCAGATTGTCGAACGACGCCACCTGCCCCCAGAGGTGCTTGTGGCGCTTCATCGCCTCGAGCTGCTCTTCAGCCAGCCGCCGACCATGCGCCCGCATTCTTCCAGGCTGCGGGCGCTGAAGGCGAACTGGCGCTTGCTAACCAGATTCCGATCCTCCGTCAGGCGCACCAGCCAGCGCGTCGCCTCGATACGCCGGTTCGCCCGACCAAGCAGCTCCGCCTTGCGCCGTCCGGCGGCATAGGCAGCCTCCGAGAGCAGCTCCAGCACCTCCATCACGGCATCCGCCAGGCGGGTGCCGAGGACGAAACGCTGGTTCTTCGGGAACTGGTCCACCCGGTCCAGCACCCATCTGGTGTAATCATACCATTTCACCAGCACCACCGGCTGGTCCGGGCTTTGCGGATTTGGGTCCTTATTCACCCGGCTAAGCTGGCCCGGTGGAGGCTCTCGTGCGACCCGCGATCACACAAAAAAAATAGCCCCTCGCTACGCTCGGGGAAAAGGGCAAAGGGAGAGAGGATAAGGGGAAGTAGAACCACGCTTTCAGGTGACTTGCTCGCCCCTCCTGCTACGCACCGGCAAGGATGCTCGAATGGGCTCAGGGACCTGCGACGCGAATACCAATGGTGTTGCCCTCGTCCGTCGGGTCGTTGCTGCCGCGGAACGACGACTGCAGGAAGTTGCCGAAGTTGAGCCACGAGCCGCCGCGCAGCCCGCGATTCCCGCCGAGGGTCTGCTCGTTCCACTCCCACACGTTGCCTCCCATGTCGAAGGCGCTGTAGTAGCTCGCGCTGCCGGGCCCCCCGCTGCCCACCGTCGTCACGTTGCCGTCCTCGCCGTTCCAGTCCGCGCCATTGTTGTAGTTCGCGATGTTCGCGGTATCGTTGTTGATGTTGCCATCGAGGTCCGCGGTGGCGACCGTCGGAGCGCCGTCCGACTTCGTCGGATACAGCCAGTAGTCGGGCGTCTCGTTCGCGTCGGCTCCGGCGCTGGCCGGATCGTGGTAGGCGGCCTTGTACCACTCGTCCTCGCCCGGCAGCCAGAATCGCGCACCAGCGTTACGACCGTTCGCTCCGTGGGTCGGATCATCGCCGGCCGCGACGCTTGTCGCCCCCGTCAGCGTGTATGCGCCGCCCTCGGTGGTCGCGCTGTCCTGCTCCCCGGTCGGCCGCCCGTTGTGCAGCCAGTTACAGAAGCGCAGTGCGTCATACCAGCTCACGAAGTTCACCGGCTTGTCGCCCATGAACGCTTTCACCACGTAGGTGTAACTGCCCAACGCCCCGGAGCGCGTGATCCCGCCGCGGGCGTTGCTCCCCATGTTCGTATTGTAGAGGGCATTGGGATCGGTCACCGCCACCGCGTTGAGGAACTGCGCATACTGCGCGTTGGTCACCTCATACTTCCCGATGCTGTAAGGGTAACTCACCGCGCCGTAGGTGCTGGTGTCGGCGGGGTTGCCAGCGTTGCCCACCGGCACCATCTCGATGGTGGGCGGCGCCCCGAGGAATGTCCGCAGATCCGACAACTGCCCTTGCAGGGCGGCGTTCTGGGCTTTCAGGGCCACGATCTCCTCCCAGATCTCCTGCAGCGACTTCATGGTGTCTCCGGGCGGGCCCAGCGGCGGCCCGGGTGGACTCTGGGCGGGAAGCAACGGCGCGAGGCCAAAGAGCAGGAGCAGGGCGGACAGTGCGTTTCTCATGAGAATCTGGGTTTGCAGGGTTCCTGTAAAAAGTGACTTATGGGTTGATCTGGATCTGGTTTCGTCCGAAGCGGGCCTTGCCTCCGCTGTCCGGCAGGACAAGAGGCAGTTTGAGTTGGACCGCTTCGATCCTGGTGCCGTCATCTCCGGTTCCGGTGGCGATCACCTCCGGCGATTCGGTGGCGTTCTCGAAGGTGTTCAGGTCGCAACTGAACTGGTCCGTAAAGGCAAGCCCTACCGCCGCGTAATCGGTGCGGCGCGTGTAGCGCATGAAGACTTCCCCGGTGACCGGATCAGTCCAGAAGGTGAGTCCTCCGAGCTGGGTGATTTCTCCGTTGGGTCCGGGGTTGCTCACTTCGAGGGAATCGGCGGAGCTGCTGGGCCCGTCCGGGTTGAATCCGTAGGCGAAGTCGAGCAGGTTGGAGAGTCCGTTACCATTGGCGTCATTGCTGTCGGCCCCGTCACCCGAGTTGTCCCCGCTGCCGAAGAAGGCGAGGCGCCAGGCCTCCTGGGTGGTGAGAGCCCCCTCGATGGTGGTGGTCTTGACGAAGTGGATGCCGTTGCTGCCGAGATCGATCCAACCGATGTTCTCCCCGTAAGCGTAGCCGGCGAACCTTCCGGTCGCCAGATCAAGGTGCGGCGGGTCGCTGGCGCTTTGGTCGAAGGTGATCCAGCCGATGTTCTCGCCCCAGGCTAGGCCAAAGAGGTTGCCTTCGCCGTCGTGGTTGAGGCCGTAATCGGCGGCGGCGGTGTTGGTGTACTGAAGGCCATCGGCCGGCGCCCCGGTGCCGAGCTGGATCCAGCCGACGTTCTCTCCCCAGATGAATCCCGCGCAAAAATTCTGTCCGATGGTAGCACCCTTTCCGGGTGTGCCAGGGTCCCACCGCCAATCCGTCCACCCGATGTTCTCGCCCCAGGCGTAGCGGTCCACCGGGTCGATGGTGGGCTTACCCTCAAACGGGCGCAAACTGGTCAGCAGCAGATGGTCTCCCGCACCTCCATTGGTGGTGAGTTGAAAATTGTCGGTGTCGCTGGGGGCAGGGGAAGCGCCACGCAGGTTGAAGTCGCCGCCCGTGTTGCCCGGCTGGAAGGTGCCCCACGGATCCTGACCGGTTGGTTGACCGACGAGTTCCCTGGTAAAGTCGAGGGCCAGGGAGCCGGTATTCAGAAAGAAATCGGTGAAGTCTGCCAGTCCGTAGGTTCCGTTACCCGCCGAGGCGCCTGAGATGGTGACGACCAACGCCGTCACCAGCCCGGGCGTCGTGCTGGAATTGTTGCCGGGATTGGCCAGCAGGGCGTCGTCAATCGTGATGCGGCCGGTCGCGGTGGCGCCGTTGCCGAAACTGGCGCCGGACCATGCGAGATCGAATACCACAAGGTCGGCGGAGGCGGGCAGGGCCGCGCACCAGATGAGGCATGATCCGGCCGTTGATAAAACGGCTGCTCTGTGGCGCAACGCTTTCCTGTCCATTAGGGGTTGGGCCAAGTTCCACCAGAACTGGCATGGGCACAAGGAAATCCGTTGCCGCCCCCGCCAAAGTCCTTCGTCCGCCGGCGAGTATCCCCTGGGGAGTTTTCAATCTCTTATGGCGTTGTTTTAGTAACTGAGAGCTCTCCCCGCTTACGGGACGAAATTGAGTCTCGATAGTTCCAGAGTAGCTTAAGCAATTGTCTCCCGCAACCACACCCCGCCCAGATCCGCGTGGATTGGGTTTGCCCCCTGCGCCTAGTTTTTCCTCACGATCCTAGTCCTGAAGAACCGGCGGGGCGTATCACCTCCGAACGTGCCAGGGTTGGCAGGAGTCCATGTCACCAGGTCGACGGAGGACTCCAAGATAACCTCGAAATCTCCATCCGCGTCGTCGTTCGGGATCACGGCGACGTTTGAAGGGATGGCTGGATTGTTGTGCTCGTCGTCACGGGTAATCTTGAGCGTGAGAATTCCGTGACCACTCGCGTTGTTAGTAAGAAAAAAACGAAGACTCCTAAGCCCCGTGTAAAGATACTTTGCCTGGTTCGTCGCGTAGAACTCCGTTTTTGTTCCGTCGGCCATTGTGGCCTCTAGGTAGATATTGTTTCCGCGGTAGCCGATCAGCTCTACCAAGTCCGTAGGATTAAAGGTGACAGTGCGGCTTTCTGGCCCGGTTCCCCCAACATTCAGCGTCACGTATTCAGCGGCATTGGCGACTGCGAGGGAGAGGATGGCTGCGACAAGGAGAAGCATTCTTTTCATAGTGCCTCATCCCTACCACGCCGCCCCCGGTCCCCACAATCACCCTCTCCCCGCTTGCCGACTGCGCCTGGGGTAGGTAGGTATCAGGAATGAAGAAGGGTGAGCTGATCGCACTCGGCGCAGGATTACTGGCAATCGTGGTGCTTTTTGCGGGGATCAAGGTATTCGGCAACCTGAACTCTCCTGAAGAAGAGAAGCCTCCGCCAGCTGCTGAGAGGAAGCCGAATCCTGCCAATTACACCTACAAGAAAAAGCCCATGAGGGCGTCTGTTGTATACGAGACTGTGCGATCGTGGGGCAACCATCTTCTTCTTGGAAAAGCCATCGCCATTTCGCCGAACCTGGCGAACGAGAAGGACCTCAAGTTCATTCTCTGTGTGCAGCTAAAAGCCGAGGCGGAGAGATACGACATTGCGGTTGTTCAGGTCTTCACATCAGCCAAGGCTGCTGCCTTACGGGATAAGATAGGGGAAATGACGCCAAGTGAGGATGCCTTTTTTGATAAGCACTTGGTCGGTATGTTAGGGAAAGGGCAGGATGGAAACTGGAGCGCGGAGGCGTATCCCGAGGGGATCGGTGATGGCCCCTTTAAGTGGTGGACAAACGGC
>PVBE012489710.1_pt1 | contig 31299 bp, 30 predicted proteins | sample 1631181 | NCBI WGS metagenome assembly PVBE01 (sample SAMN08397723, study PRJNA350692) | Marine metagenome, whole genome shotgun sequencing project. | isolation source: water | place: Pacific Ocean | collected 2012-04
GCGGTACAACTCTTGGGGGCAGGTCAATCGTGTGCTTGATGCTCCCGGAAGATCCCTTGAGAGTATGTGCTGCTCGGAAGATTCCCTGGAGGAGTTCCTCATCGTCGGACTCTTTCTCAAGTCTGATTATCGATTCGTCGAGGACCTGTAGCTGCTCTTCAGCCTCTTGCAGCCATACCTGCAAGTCTTCGGGGTCGGCGTCTAGTACAAGCTCCATGCGAACACACCTATTCTGGCTGGCCGGGATCGACCGCGTTGAGTTTTGTTCCTTAACCTCTGTGGAAGCCTAACAACGCAGCTAGCCATAGACCCGTAACAGACGTTACAGAGGTAAGAATCAGTTACGTCTGAGTGGCGAGGAGTATCGCCTCCCATTCGGCCGCATTTCGCTGAGCCGCCGCCTCATCCTCGGCTTCGGATAGGACGATGATTGACGGCTTGTCGCTGAGCGGCAAGAGCACCGTTCTGGCATTCGCGGAAGAACCACCGAAGACGAGTCCATCGCCGAAGCCCTGCAACCGCGGACGGTGGGGGTCATTCAAAACCTGCATCACAGCGGCGCGCTTTTCCCACGAACATGGGACCTCCAGCTTCACCTGCAAAACCCCAGGTAGCGAATGCGCCACCTCCGCCAAGCTGGAATCAGACCTCGCAAGAGCTTCGGCGAGCCTCAGAGCAGCTAGCAAGCCGTCGAATCCTACGTGAACATCGGGGAAACAGAACGCACCTGCAGCGTCGGTTCCCACAACGGCGCCGTGTCTTCCCGACTCGAGCATGATCGACTGCGGCTTGGAGTTCGTCCAAACAAGGTTCCCACCGAGCGACTCAAGATGGCGGGCCAGCTTCAACGGCATGGAATCGGGAATGCACAACGTCGCGTCGCGATTGTTTTGAAGCTCGAGCGCCAGCACCGCACCGGTCAACTCGTGTGGATTCAGCACCTTGCCCGAACCGTCAACAACCTCAATTCTCGCGCCGTCGGTGTCGATGCGCACGCCCATGTCAGCGTCGACGGAAGCAGTGATCCTCGAGAGCGTCGAAAGATCGCCGCGATGCTTACCTAATCCGCTGATAGCGATGTGTGAGCAGCCAGATTCGTTGAGAACCGCGGGAAGAATCGCCTCGGCGGGCCCGCCGGCGTAGTCGATCACCAGACTTGGCGTGTCCCGGCGCAATACGTCAACATCCAACGCACTTGCTAGAGCATCAGCGTAATCCGACCGATTCTCAAGGACCACTATCTCGCCGATCTGGTCCGTCGGCACTCGCCGGAAGTCCTCGCGTGCCATGACCGAGTCGATTGAGCGCTCCACGTCACTGCCGAGGTCGGAGCCATCGGCCCCCAGGAGCTTGATGTCAACCGAACTCGCGTCGTAGGGCGTCGATCGAACGTGCACACCAGCACGGACATCCTCCATACCCGTACGAAATCGGGCGGCGGGAATGGGCGAGGCGCCGATGTCCAAGATGGTGACGCCCGTCGAGGTCAGACCGGACATGAGCGCACGCTTTATCATCCGCGCCGCGCGCGAAAGATCGCGATTGGCAACGACGCGATCGCTGGGCCTGAATACGGAGCCGACGGCCGCGCCGACTCTCGCGGCAAACTCGGGAGTCATTTCTATGTTGGCAAGGCCGGTGATTCCTGACCGCCCAAACGGCGAACGCCTGGCCTGCGATCCATGTACGAGCGTTTCGGTGACGACAGTTCCGTCATCAATGCGCTTGTTGGGCCAAATCTTCACGGCCGGTCGCACGGTCGAATCCTTGCCAACGATGCAGTTGTCACCGAGCATCGCGGCTTCCTCGATCCGCGCTCCCTCGTGAACGGTCGACTGCCTGCCCACCACGCATGAACGTAGATTTGCCTGGCGGCCGACATAACTGTTTGCCAGGAGGATGCTCTGGTCGATCCTAGCCTCGGGGTCGACGACCGCGTAGTCGCCGATTGCGGTTGGGCCATTAATTACGACGCCCTTCCGAATCTGACAGTTTCTCCCTAACAGAATGTTTCCGAACAACCTTGCTTCCGGATGAACCACCGCGCCCTCGCAGAGCATCAAGCCGCGTTCGGCGTGCGGCAAGTCGATTCCGGCCTTGCCGTTCACTGCGTCCGAGTTTGCGCGGCGGTACTCATCAATCGTGCCGACGTCTGTCCAATAGCCGTCAGCGATGTAGCCGTACAGCGGCATTCCTCTTCGCAACATCTCCGGGAACATGTCGTTTCCGAAGTCGAACTGCTGACCGTCGGGGATGAGCTCCAACACGCTTGGATCGATCACATAGATGCCGGTGTTGACCGTGTCGCCGAGCACCTCGTCCCAACGCGGTTTTTCCTGGAAGCGCAGAATCCGGCCCGTGTCATCAGTGATGACCACACCATATTCAAGGGGGTTTGTAACCCGGTGCAGGGTAAGAGTGGCTGAAGCCCCGGACTTCGTGTGGAATTCGATAAGCGCGGTTAGGTCGAAATCGGTGAGAGCGTCGCCGCTTATGACTAGGAATGGTTCGTCCAAATGATCTTGCGCGGCCTTCACGCTTCCGGCGGTGCCGAGCGGCTGCTCCTCCACGGAATAGCGGACCTCGGCATCGAGGTCCTGACCTTCGCGAAAGTACTCTTGAATTACTCCTGACAGGTACTGGACCGTCGCGACGACCTCGTGAATGCCATGCCTTTGAAGAAGCCGGACGATGTGCTCCATGACGGGCGCGTTGGCGATGTGGACCATCGGCTTCGGTCGGTCCAGCGTCAACGGACGCAGGCGCGAACCTTCGCCGCCCGCCATCACTACTGCTTTCACGGATGCCGCTCCGGGCGCTCTGTGCCGGTCAGACCTTCGCTAGTTCTAGTCAGAGTCTAGATCCTGGCGCTGACATCGGTCTCACACTTCCAGCGTCCGGAACTCGTTCACCCAGCCTGTTGCGCCGGTCGAACTATCCCGCGCGTATTCGCGCTAGACAGCTACTTCGGGCGCGGCCCCGCGGTTCCCGGCAAAGCGGGATCTGCGGCCCCTTTTTCGCGCGCGAGTTCAAGGTAAATCTGAGTGGTCGCGGGACTTGCATGACCCAACAGGGACTGAACTTCGGGAATCGACGTATCGCCGCGCAACCGATGGGTCGCAAATGAGTGACGAAGAGTATGGGGAGTAATCGGTGTCTCAATTGTGGCAGCGGCCGCATGCCCCTTGATGATCAACCAAAATCCCTGTCTGGTGAGACGCTTGCCACGATGATTCAGAAACAGGGCGGCCTCATCCGGAAACTTGAATAACTTCCGACGCGCACCGCGGATGTATCCGACAACGGCATGACCCGCGCGGGCCCCAAACGGAAGAGGCCGCTGGCGGCCGCCACCGCGACCGCAAATCACCACGCCAGGCTCGAATTGGATGTCGTCGACATCCAGCGCGACCAGTTCGCTAACCCGCATCCCGGTTGCGTATAGAAGTTCAAGCATGGCGCTGTCGCGATAGCCTTCGGGGGTGCGGGTCGCTGCCGCGGCGGCCAAGAGTCTATCGACATCGGCCACCGATATGACCGTCGGGTGTTTCTTGGCGACCCTCGCGCCGCCAAGTCCTTTAGTGGGGTCAGCTTGAGCCTTCCCCTCCGACACCAAGTATTTGTACATACTTTTGACGGCGGCGAGCTTTCTGGCCTGCGAAGAAGGTTCATATTCGCGCTCAATCAGGAAGCTCAAGAACCCGGCGATTGTGGCCCGATCGACATTCCAAGATTCGGCGCCACGATCCTCGAGGAACCGTGCAAACTGGTTCAGGTCGTTTCCGTACGCGGCGACAGTGTTTTGAGAAAGCCCTTTCGTGTCGCCGAGATACTTCAAAAATTCTCGGACTTCGGGAAAAAGAATGGTCGGCATCCGCTTTGCCTTGCCGCTTACGGCCACGAATGGCAATTCCATATCCCCGCCAGCGAACAGCCGGCCGTTGAAGTGCGCAACGTGAACACGCGGATTTACAAATCCTCCACCAACACAACCCGGGCTGGGGCACCATCACCGCGCGCTATTTTCAGTGGCAAGCAGAACAGCGTGTAGTGCCCCGGATCGACGCTTGAAAGATCGATTCCCTCCAGAACAATCAGCCGATTCCCAAGCAGTACGCGATGCGTATCGCAATTGGCGTACTCATGAGCCTCAACGGACAGGTAATCGATTCCGATGAGTTGAACGCCGTGATCGACGACCCATCTCGCGCCTTCCGGTGAAATATTTACGAAATCCGACTCGAACTCCTTGTTTGAGAGCAAGTTCTTGGTCGAATTCGAGGTCTTCAGTAGCAACCTTCGCACGCCGGGCGGAATCCGCGCGGCTTCGAAATCCTCACGTCCCACGCTGTCAGTAGATTTGATTTCGGCAACGAACGCCGGCCCGCAAAGCATGTTCAGATCAAGACGGTCCACCGTCACGGTCCCATCGAAAAAATGTGCGGGCGGATCAACGTGCGTTCCGGAATGGGTGCCGATCTCCAGCCTGGTTACGTTCCCGCGTTCACCGTCGGACGTCTTGGCGATCGGCTCGAGAATTATGTCGGGGTCGCCAGGCCATTTCGGTATCAGAGGACCGATGGGAATGCTTATGTCGTAGATCTTCGTTTCGATCTCTCCTCGTGACACCAGTGCGCGAGCGGCAATGGAAGGGAGATGCCATCGCAGGGTTTACAACATCTGCCCGACGCGTTTGACCGGGACCCCAGACCTCCCATTCCCGATCTCTAGACGCGGCGAGGGAAGATTATGTTAACACGGATCGCAAAATCGAAGCGCCGAACCCGCAACCGCATTCGCAGCAATAGTTCGGCGACGGGCCGCCGGATACTTGTCAGATGTGCCTTCGCCGTCCACGCGTGAGAGGACATTAGTTGGAACGATCGGCGGTCACGATACCAAGGCTGTCGGCGTAGTGTCGCAAAGATCGTCGGCGATTCGTTACCGGGAGGCCGGCGATAATCTCTCCGTCACGACCAGTCCCGGCGTTACGAGCCGTAGACGAATCCATTGGGATATAGATCGAGTTCTTCGCCGCGCGTCGTCATGCTAAGCCCTATGGCTCGATATTCCGCCGGCGAAAGCAGAGGTTCGCCTCGACGCACGATCGACTGTTTCAACTGGTTGAGAAGGATGAATCCAGCCAGGTGATCTTGGCCGCCGTTCTCGACGCCGTTCCAGAATCGCTCGGCGTTCGAGACTCCAAGCGACTTCAGCTCATATATAAGGTTAATGATTTCGTCCGGATTTCCACCGCCCGGGGTTTTCCGTTCATCACCAGCGTCATCCCACACGACGGGCAGCCCCGTAAACGCATACGCGTCGCCGAAACGGTCGCGGTTCGTTCGCGATGCCCGCTCAACGGCCGTCTCAGCGGCGCTCTCAACAGCATTCGCCGATTCGATGGGCGCATTTGCCACCGCCATCCGCACATCGCCGAATTTGGCGAAGTCATCGAAACTAAGGATGCCGTCCGAATGCTGCACGGCCCCATGGAGAAAATCGTCGAAACTGACCACGGAGATCCCGGTGTCACTCGACGTATTTCGCGATGGCGGGGTTTCCCGAATCGAGGGCTGTATGTTGAGCTTGTCAACGGACAACTGCGGAGTTCCTTTTCGGATGAGCCCTTCTGGTCTTCAAAGGCTGCTGTGCGTGGCTCTCATCAAGATTCGGAACTTCGAGCGATCCTCTTGAATGTTGGAGCCGCGAATGAGAATCGGGGAGGACAACCGTGTCTGACAACAAGCTTGACGGCAGCCGGGCGCTCATAACTGGGTCCACCCGGGGCTTGGGCGAAATTATCGCGAAGCGGCTTGCCGCCGAGGGCGTTTGGGTGGTCGTAACAGGCAGAGACGAGCAAAACGTCGATCGCGTGGTTGATGAAATCCGCCAGGCCAATGGCAAGGCCGACGGGGTCCCTGCCGACCTATCCGTACCCTCAGAGGCTCGCCGCCTGGCCGACCTTTCAATCGGAATCCTGAGCTACATGGACATCCTGGTTAACAACGCGGGCATGAGCGTTCGCGAGCCGATCTGGGAAGTTTCCGAAGAGCATCTCGACTACCAGCTGAACGTCGACTTCAGATCTTATTTCGTCCTTGCGCAGGCAGCCTGCAAAACCATGATCCCCAGGCGGCACGGAAGGATCGTCAACATCAGCACGAACGGCGCGTTTCAGGCCCACCCGATGACCGCCGTCTACGATTCGTCAAAAGGGGCCGTTGAGTCGCTCACGCGATGTCTCGCGACCGAACTCGGCCGATTCAACATCTGCGCCAACGCCGTATCACCGGGATACGTGCCCATCAGGCCGGGTAGCGAGGAGGATGTTTTCTCGCAGGTGCCGGTCGACGAGACGATTCCTCTGGGTCGAGCCGGCACGGCGGACGACGTTGCCGCTATGGTGCTTTTCTTGTGCCGCCCGGAATCAAGCTGGATCTCTGGTCAGGTGATTGCCGTCGACGGTGGCAGGCTCGCTCGGCTGGCCGTTCCGCCTCAGCCCGAGCCGCCCGAGCCGGATTTCTAGTTTCCTAGGGAAGCGCGGTCAGAAACTCGTGGGCGTCGACGTATTGATTGCCGATCTGCACCGAAACGTGAACGTGCGGACCGGTGCTTCGACCCGTATCCCCGGATATCCCCACAATCTCGCCAGCCCTGACTCGCTGACCCTCCGCTACGAGGAACGGATTCTTGGACGTAAGGTGACCGTACTGAATGACTTCGCCGGAGTCGAGCCTGATTGCAACCTCTCGACCATAGACCGGGTCCTCTCCGACGCGGATTACCCGTCCGGGCCAATCACTGGGAGCGGGGTGCCTTCCTTGACGGCGAAGTCTGTGCCCCGATGATCCTCATCCTGCCCCATCAGGCTCCGAGGCCCGAACGGTGCCGTGACCTCAACATCGCGAAACGGATTGTATTTGTAGACAGCGTCACCAGCGATTCGAGGGAGGAACGCGTTTGAGTTGAGTAAGCCGGCTAGATTCGTCGTCGGCTGGCTCGTGAACCCGGCCGGCAATCCGACCGAAGTGGCCGTCCCGCCGGTCCCGTTCAAGAGCTGTCCGAATCCGAGTAGGGAGTTGAGGACGCTAGTTCCGGATCCGCTATCGTCGTCGCGGTCGCCGGAACCAGACAGTGTTTGCGTTGCATTGCGCGCGATCTCAGCCTGCAAAAGATTTCCGAAATTCGGTGCGTTCGGCGCGGCTACGGATGGCGGAGTCGCCCGGCGAACGTTGGCTGAAACGGTGGTTGCGCTCCGAAGCTGCAATCGCCGAGGCTGAAGCGCCGCCATGCGCGACTGGATCGTGCGCATTCGCGCAAATGCGCCCGCCATTCCCCTGCTCAATGCTCTTGGCAGTCCCTAGCGATTATTCAATCGACGACGTCTTTTAGATTCTCGGACCGCAGGTCCGCTAATCGTAGAGGGTCTGGGTAGGTTATGACCGCATCGCCCGGCCTCGAGATCTCAAAGCCGCAATACCCTGCGCAGGATCACGACCGAGTCATCGGTCTCCGAATCTCGACGCCCAGCCGGGGCGGCAAACGTTCTACAGCCGGATTTCGCCGCTACGGTCGATCCCCGAGATCGGGCTCGCGCCGTCGAAGGCGACAGCCGTCAACCAGGTTTGCAGCGATTTCCCAGGACCAAGTTTCAGGCTGTCGCCTGCTTCGACGGCCCGGTCAAACGGAACCTGGAAAGTCGAGAAAGGCTCCAGGGCCACCGTATACCCGTTGCCCCACCACGGAGCCCCGCGGGCGTTGTGTCCGATTCGCCAATCCCAAATGGCCTTGAAAACCGAACCGTCGAACGCCAGACCGAACCCCGCGGCCAGCTTCGGATTCCTGATCGCGTACCAGCTTTCGCTCATATCGTGCACGAAAGACTGATTGTGCTCGATTTCGTCGGATTCGACGACTTTGGACAAATTCACCGGACCGTCATCCGAAGGGACCTCTGGCCAGTCGAGCCCCTCGGCCTGCCGAAGCCGTGTTCCAGGCGCTCTATCCGGCCCGCAGCTTGTGACCTTACTGGCCGGGAACTGAATCTCACAATCAGCCCCGAGAAACGGCGAACCAAAGGCGATGTGGTGTCCCCACATCAAGTCGATCTCCTCGCCTCCTTCGTTCGTGGCAACCTCTTCGATATGCAAGGCGGGCGAATCGGACCGGAGAGTCATTACCCTTTGCAGCCGAAATGGAGTGAGGCGGCATTTCGTCTCGAACGCCACGGAGATCTCATCCGGCCGGTCCACCAATATGTCGTGAGACCAGGGGAGACCGTGTACCTCGCCGTGCTGGCCCAAATCGGCACCCCGATATTCGACGCCGACGCTTCCGAGCGGGAAAATCTCTTGCCATCCGGTGAAATAGAACAGTGGGAAACTTCCACGCAGAGGTGGCTTCGACGGCGCGAATGATCCTGGAGCCAACGGCTCGAGCGGCGGTCGCCAGAGAAAATCCACGTCTCGGGGCTTGTAAAAGGAATTCAAGGATGTCGGCACCCTTGCCCGACAGTATCGTTACTCTGAGCGGAGCATTTTCCATCACAACGGCCGACAGTCCGAAAATCTCTATCTCGGACACGCGGCATCCGAAATTGCGGCTCCGAGCAAACGGCATTGCAGCTACTCCAGATCAAATTCGGGGCATTTTAGCTGCCCGACGGGATAGAGTGGACTTAATACTCACAATATTGGCGGGCGCTGGCCGATGAGCGGATTTCGATAAAGTGATCGGCAAGACGGCCATCCGAATCACAGTCGGATTGGCTGTGCTCGCCCTCGTGCCGATCGTAATCGTGATCGGATTGGGCGCATACGGTCAGTCGCTCGGTGGAATGTCGACCGGCCGCGCCCGGCAAGGCGCGGAGCTCACGGTTTTACCCGCGTCAGGCCGACCCGGTTCAACCCTGCGCGTTGAAGGAGACGGCTGGCCGCCGCGATCCGAGATCCGGCTAGATTTCATGCGAACTTCTCGGGACGGTTTAGCTTCAGGACCGCCGATCAGATTCGGAGGGATTCTTTCTTCACGCAGCGGAAAGTTCGCTTCTCTAGTGGTTCTTCCCAGAACTCTGCCGATGCCGCCCGGGTCGCAACTTCAAATCTCCGCGACGGCAATCGCAGTCCGAGACAGCGATATTCGAGCGATCGCTCAGTTCGAGGTTGAGGGATTCGACAACGAACTGATCGTTGAGGCGGTGGACCCGACGTCGGGCACGCGCATCAGCAGCGTCCAAATCGAGATTCGCGATCGGTTTCGAACGCTCGTCGCCCTCGGCGAGACCGGTTCGGACAGCTCGGTGCGGTTCGCCGGCCTGTCTCCGAACTCCGGTTACTCGGCGACCGCGCGTATTGTCGGCCGCAAGATTTCCAGATCGACCGATATTTCGATACCCGAAACCGGAATCTCCACGGTCACCGCCGAGCTTCCGGACGCTGACCTCGAACGGTTCTTCATCGGGGGCCATATCCACGCGGAAGACAATGCGATAGAGCTAGTTGGCATCGATGTCGCCGCCGAACTGCCCGTGACCGAACGCGTCGAGCTGGAATCCTGGGCGCGTTCGAATCAAGATCTCGCCGATAGCGACTCGGGCGGAACGCTCTTCTTCAGTACTCGAGAAACTCTGGCTGGAGTTTTCGGCTCCCGCACCGGTGACTCCGACGAATCTCCGAAGGATCTCGCGCTCGCCATCTCAGCCCTGCAGGTGGCGCAGCCAGTTGGTACTACAAGTCTGATTTACCAACCGGCGGAAGGCCGCTATCTCGGACGACATCCGACAACCGGCGGTCTCATCGTGTCGATGAACGACGGCTCGCAGGTGGGAATCTCACACGTTGACCCGATTTCGGGAATACAGACGTGGGCGGTGTTCGTCGGCGGCCAGTACTCCGGACCGTTTCTATCGCCCGATTCGAAAAAGGCCGTGCTGTTCGGTTTGCGCATTCGTTCGATGGTGGAGATCGATCTGACCGACACCTCGGTTACGAGGGCCTATCTACCCGAAATCGACTCTCCGATCGCTGTGGGAGTCGACAATCTAGGACGCTGGCTCGCCTTTTCCATCCCCACCGGAGACCTATACCGAATCGACCCCGACATGAGCGCCTCACTCGTAGCCACGTTGCCGGAATTGAAAGGCCAATTCGTGACGCTCGAACCCGATCCGACCAGCCCGCGCCTCCTATTTCTTTCGCCAGATGACAGCCTCGCCTACGTGGTTGATGGCGAATCGGGAACAACGTCGACGATTATTCCAACCGAGGGCGAAATCGACGAAGCTCTGTTTTCGCGCGACGGTAGCCGCGTGTTCCTCGCTTCGCGAGAGACTCGAGCCGTTTACGTCTACACGTGGCCCGAACTCCGGCGGCTGGATTCCGTTTCTCTTCCTGAACGATCACCAGCGCGCTAGCGGTTCTCGTGACAATCGGTCGGCGTAGGGACGAATAGGACACGTTGGCTGGCCGGAGGCTCTCCGGGGCGCTGGACTCCGTCGTAACCGACGCAGCCAACGAATTCAGAAAGCTCCATATTGTGCGATTGGAGGCTCTGCTGGGAGCCGTGTGGGACGCGCCGACTAAGGGGCAGCTTGGCGCTGTGGACAGAGCGCTCAAGTTGCTCGACCGCCATGCCAAGATGCTCGGCCTTGATTTGCCCCAGCAGCCGAAGGAGCAACCCGAAGACCTCCCCGCAAAGGTCTACATTAGCTTTCCGATGGATGACATCTGATGCAGCGATTGAACTCCGCGTCAAACGCGACGGCTGCGGACCGTGAACGCGGCGGCGCTCGGAATTATTACTGGAGACGGTGCACAGCGACGTTGTGAGAATCGCTCGACTCCCATCAACGAACGACATCGGACGAAGACGGGGCACAGATTCGTGTTGCTTTGACCCCCTATGCCTGTGATAACTTCGGTTCGACAGGACGGTGAGCGCCCCGCCGCATGGCCGGGGCCTGATTTACCCAGCGGAGGCGGTTAGGGATTCTATATGGCAACCACTGAAATAAGGTCGGCGTCGAAGATCGATAGCCTCTTCGAGGAAATGCGCCCGAAGAGCCTTCAGATGAACGAGCGGGCCAAGCGCGTGCTTCCCGACGGAATCGAGCACGATCAGCGTATTCACAAGCCCTTCCCGATCTATATTGATCACGCCAACGGCGCGCACAAGTGGGACCTCGACGGCAACCGCTATGTCGATCTGGTGGTCGGCCACGGCGCACTTTTGCTTGGCCACAATCATCCGGTCGTCATGGGTAAGGTCGCCGAACAGCTAAAGCGCGGCACGCACGTTGGCGCAAGCCACGAAAACATGGTTCAGTGGGCCGAGTGGGTCTGCAAGCTGGTCCCCTCAGCCAAAATGGTTCGCTTCTTTTCCTCAGGCACCGAGGCCACGATGATGGCCATGCGCCTGGCCCGGAATATCACCGGGAAGAACAAGATTCTCAAATTCGATGGGCACTTCCACGGATGGCACGACCTCGCCACCGTCGCTGTCTACGAGCCCTACGACGTTCCCACCTCCGGCGGGATTCCACAGGCTGTGCAGGATCTCGTGGTCTCGATACCGCAGGGCGATGCTGGCATGGTCAGCGATACCATCACGTCGAACGGGGACATAGCCTGCGTAATACTCGAGCCGTCCGGTGCAAGCTGGGGAACCCACCCGACGAGTCTCGATTTTGTGCGCGATCTCAGAAAAGTCTGCACCGAACTCGAAGTTCCACTGATCTTCGATGAAGTGATAACGGGATTTCGGTTTTCACCGGGCGGATATCAGGCCGAGTTCGGCATTACTCCTGACATGACCACCATGGCCAAGATCGTCGCAGGTGGAATGCCTGGCGGAGCGGTTGCGGGCGAGCGGCGGTTCCTGGATCAGATCGGCTCCGATTGGCCTGGTGGACAGCGCGTCTCACATCCCGGTACTTACAACGCCAATCCAGTGTCATCGATCGCGGGTGCGACATGTCTGGAATACATCTCGGGCGGCAAAGTGCACGAGCATGTCAACAAGCTCGGCGATCGATTGCGCTCGGGAATCAACGTTGTGTTCCAGCGCCAGGGGCTAGACGGTCTGGCCTACGGGTCGCATTCGTTCTTGCACGTCAGTTTCAGTGAAACCATGGACAAGGGCGCGCTCGGCTCGGTGAGCGCACCATACGCGACCGCGATGCTCGTCAACGGCGTGCATCTTATGGGCGGCGGCGGAATGCTGTCGGAAGCTCACACGGAGGAAGACATCGACTTCGTGATCGACGCCTTCGACAAGAGCGTGACCATGCTCAAGGACGACGGCCACCTTTCGTAAAGCGTCGCGAAGAGTGCCGTGATTCTTGCGTCCGCACGCGGCGTGGCGCGGTTGCTACGCGGCGGTCGAAAGTACGTCTGGCGCTAGCGAAAGATGAGCGACTTCCGTCTTCGTTTGGAGCGATTGCCTGCAACTCCGTGCCGGATGGAGCGAGGGAAAATCGCTGCGTTCCCGACGTTCATGTGTAGCTGATCCGCCATCGGAACGCCATCAGATAACAGGCCGCCTTTGCGAGCAAGTCCGAATCCCGCGGAACTCAACCACGATCGAAAAAGCGGTCGGTGCATGCGCGCGATCAAACGATCCCAAGCTATCGTTCTATCGCGATGGAAGTAATTAAGACTCGAGCCGATGTAATCGCCGCGATTCGGCGCCTGAACGGACGGATTGGCCTTGCCGCGACCATGGGAGCTCTGCATGACGGCCACGTAGCCGTCATCCGCGCGGCGAGGACGGAAAGCGACGGCCTCGTCGCCAGTCTTTTCGTAAATCCGGCGCAATTTGGGGATTCCGACGACTTCGAAAGTTACCCTCGGACGGTCGATCGCGATATGGAAATCTTCGATCGAGAAGGCGTTGATATCGTTTGGGCGCCCCCGATCAAAGAGGTCTATCCGGAAGGATTCGGGACCCACGTCGAGCCCGGTCCCATCTCCCATCGCCTGGAAGGTGGATTTCGACCGGGACACCTAGGTGGAGTCGCAACGGTCGTCACCAAACTGTTCAACGTCGTACGTCCGAATGTAACCGCGTTTGGCCAGAAGGACTGGCAACAAACTCGCGTTGTCAGCGAGCTGATTCGCGATCTTGATTTTGACATTGAGATGTTGGTGGTACCGACCGTGCGAAGCGATGACGGGCTGGCGCTCAGCAGCCGCAATGAGCTGTTGACCGACGATCAAAAGCGCGCCGCCACGGTTCTGTATGCGGCGCTCAAGGCGGCGGCGGACGCGTATCACTCGGGCGAACGGGACGCTCAGAAGCTGCGCGATCGAATTCAAACCATGCTCTCGGCGGAGAAGCTGTGCCAACTCGAATACGTGAGCGCGGCTCATGCGTTGACGCTTGACGAGCTCGACCGCGCAGCGAAACCGATGGTAATAAGCTGCGCCGCCTATGTGGGATCGGTCCACCTTATCGACAACATGGTATTTGGGATCGACCTCTACGGTGCTGGAAACCCCGCGTGAGCCAGGGGTGTCGGCGAAGGCTACCGTCGGAACGGTTGCGGTTGCGCAGATTTCAAATGACACGAGTAACACACGTTGGATTCGAGCGGAACGGAGCGCGATGTCATGACCCGTGATGGAAAAGTAGGGCTTGGATTTTTCGGCTACGGATTCATGGCCGAGGCCCATCTGGCTGGCCTGGACCATGTGGATGACGCTGTGGCGCTGGGGATCTGTGGTCCAAATGCCGAACGCGCCCGCGCAACGGGTTCGCGCCATGGCGTGGATTTCGCAACGACCGTGCCCGAGGAGCTGCTGTCGGTCGACGGTCTCGACGGGGTCGTAATCGCTACTCCAGATCACACACATTACGACTTAATGATGGAATCGATACGCGCGGGGCGGCACGTTTTCGTGGAGAAGCCGATAGCCAGCAACGCCGAGCAGGGCCGGGAGATGTACGCCGACGTCAAGTCGGGCAACCTGCGCAGCATGGTGGGATTTACCCTGCGAGCGAACCCGCTCGTGCAGCAGGTGCGCCGAATGATCGACGATGGCGAGATCGGCGAAATACTCAACGTTCATGCGGAGCGTTACAGCGGCGGTCTCTTGCAATCATCGCCAACGCGCAACTGGAAAATCGACCCTTCCAGCACCGCGACGGGCGTCGTCGGAGATCTCGGCTCCCACGCCATCGATTTGATTCAATTCTGGGCCGGTCCGATCACCAGAGTTTCAGCCGCCGTTGATACCCACGTGAAAGAGGGCATCGACAAGACCACCGGAGAGACGTTTCCGCTTGAGCTCGACGACGAGGCCAATCTGCTCGTCAAGTTCGCATCCGGCGCCAACGGCACCGTCATAACGAACAGGGTGGGACTGGTCGACTCCCACAAACCCCTCGGACGCAGCAACTTCACCCTTAATGGCTCAAGGCTCGGTTTCGTCACCGACGGAATCATGGAAGCGCGAAGGCATCGCCCGGGACACGATCCCGAGGTTGTGGATCCGGGCCTGCCACTCGGCGAAGCCGACCACGCGGGCGTGCTGGCGTTCTTCGGCGAGCGCATGATGCGCAATTTCGTGGCATCGATAAAAGAAGGGCGCGACATCGCGCCGACGCTCGCCGATGGGCTCAGAACTCAGGAGGTCATCGATGCCGCCGTCGAGGCCGCGAAACGCGGCGTTTGGCTGGATGTTCCACAGGTCGAGTGAGAATGATTCCCGATTCGGCGTTTCGCCGCGGCGTTTCCGCGCTCAACTGACAAGGATCGCGGATCCCCGTCTGGAGTTTCTGGCCGATTAATATGTACATAAGGCGACGATACGATTTGGCTCGGGCTAAATGTCGCGAGTTTCCGAAAGCTGATTTCCATGGTCCTGGACCTGTTTCCCCTGCAGACCGTTCTTTTTCCGCGTTCGAGCATGCCCTTGCACATTTTCGAGCAGCGATATCTGGAAATGATCGGAGCTTGCATGGAATCTCACACTCCCTTCGGTGTCATCTTGTTAAAGTCCGGCCGGGCCGAGGGTACCGAACCCGTCGAAATACACCGGGTGGGTACGACTGCACACATCTTCTCAACTCAATATCAGGACGACGGCACGATCGACATCAACGTCGCAGGGCGCGATCGATTTGAAGTCCTCGAAATAGTTGAGTCCGATCCGCGACTCATTGCCGAGATTCAGAGCCTTCGATGGACGGACTTGGACAAGCCTCAGGTTCGGGATCTGGCGTCCCCGTTGACATCGAAGTTTTCCGAATACTTGAAGCTCATCATGGCGCTCACGGGCCAATGGCTCCGGAAAATGGATCTGCCGGAATCGCCAGTCGCGCTTGCAGAGTACGTGTCGGCGGGCCTCCAGATCGGCAACGAAACGCGCCAGAAACTTCTCGAACAGACAAACATCGCCGAACTTATGAGCCTGCAGTTGGAAGTCCTCGACGCCGAGATAGCCAAGCTCGCGGATGCGGTTAGCCGAGCACAGAGCAGCCGATCGAACTGAGGGCGCCCGGCCCTTGGAAGGCCTGACCGCGTACGCCGGACAGTAGAATTGCGACGATTTCGGAACCCTGGCCGAAATCAAAGGAACCCGCCGGAAAGACATGGCCGCAACTGCCTTGGACACAGACTCCAAAGTCGAACTCGTCGTTGAGTTGACTGCGGCGGTTGGACCCGAAAACGTGCTCCACCAAGCGCAAGACCTACTTCTATACGAATACGATGGCTCGGTGGCGCGGCACAGACCGGACGCGGTCGTATTCCCCTCCTCAACTCGAGAAGTTGTTGAAGTCGTAAAGATCGCCCGCGCCCGGGGATTGCCCGTTGTCGCCCGCGGTGCTGGAACCGGTCTCGCCGGTGGGTGCATCCCATTACGAGGCGGAGTTGTGCTCTCGACGTCACGCATGAATCGAATAATCAGCGTCGATTACCGAAACATGATCGCTGTCGTGGAACCGGGTGTCGTCAATCTGGACCTGACCGCAGAGGTCATGACCCGGGGATTTCAGTACGTTCCCGATCCGTCAAGCGAAAAGGCATCCACGATCGGCGGCAACGTGGCGACTAACGCCGGCGGACCACATACCCTGGTATACGGGGTAACTACAAATCACGTTTTGGGGTTGGAAGTCGTTACTCCCCAAGGCCAAGTCCTTACCTGCGGTGGAGTCGCGGCCGATTCGCCCGGTTACGATCTCTCCGGCCTGATCGTCGGATCCGAGGGAACCCTCGCGATTGTTACCAGGATCACCGTCAGGCTGGTGCATTTGAGAGAGTCGGTGAGAACACTCTTAGCCGTGTACGACTCCGTCGACGATGCCACGACCACGGTATCGGACGTCATCGCTGCCGGCATCGTTCCCGCCGCGATGGAGCTGATGGATCAAACATGCACGGGGGCTGTCGCAAATTGGCTACCCTCGGCGCGACTCCCAACAGACGCCGGGGCGGTCTTGATCATCGACGTCGAAGGAATCGAAGACGGACTCGACGATCTGGCGGCGGAAGTGGAAGCGATATGTCGGGATGATGGAGCCACTGAAATCCGCATCGCCAAAGAAGGCATTGAAAGAGATAGCCTCTGGGCCGCCAGAAAGGGCGCGTTCGGCGCTATTGGGGCTCTCGCGCCGAACTACTACGTGCAAGATGGCGTGATTCCCCGTACGAAGCTGCCGGAGGTATTGAGATCTGTTTACGCAATCGGCCGAAATTACGGGTTCGTGGTGGCAAACGTGTTTCACGCCGGCGACGGCAACATACACCCTCTCATTCTCTTCGACGAACGCGAAGACGGTGCCATTGAGAGAGTTATGAGCGCGGGCAAGGAAATCCTTCAGGCCTGTCTGGATGTGGAAGGTACGCTTACAGGCGAGCACGGAATCGGAATGGAAAAAATCCATCAAATGGCCGAGCTGTTCAGCGATTCGGACCTCGGCGCCATGCTCAAGATCCGCGATGTCTTTTCAATTGACCGGCTGTTTAACCCGGGAAAGATATTTCCGGGTCCGGAGTCAGCCGACCACGCCGACACACTCGGAACCGCGGCCGTCGACGTGGGAACCAAGTAGCGTCCGCAAGGTCGACGTAGAGCTAGCGCATTTCCGTTTGAGCAAGCCGTTTGTTGGATCAATCGCTGGAGCCGTCCTCAGCCTGTTGCTCACCGTGCTCATCGGCGTGGGGGTCGTGGCGGCGTTCACATCGATTGAATTCGTTGCGCCGATGCATCGCGCCCCGGAGGCCGACTTCGAGTTCGGACCGATGGAATCGGGCGTGCCGGCGGTTCAGACGCTCGGTGCCACAGGCCCAGGATTTGCCGCCGTGGAGATCCTCACATCACGCAAGGGAGATCAATCCGCCCCGGCGGCTCTGTCGGTCCGTATTCGTCGGACCGACCCTCCACGAATCCTTCGAGAAAAGACGCTACAAGTGCCGTTTGGGTCGGAATTCCAACCGCTTCGCTACAGTTTTGAACGCCTCCCTGAACTCCAATCCGCCTCGGTGGAATACGTGACGTGGATCTCAGAAGATACGCAAGTTTTTCTGGGTGGCGCGAAGGGTGACGAGTACCCTAACGGCCGCCTGTTTTACCGCGAACGGCCCACGTTCGAAGACCAGGACCTTAGCCTGGCCATTTACCGAAAGACCACCGCTTGGACCCTGTTGTCCGAACTCAAGGATCGCTCGATAAGCGGATTTGTCGCCGCGGCCGCCGCGGGACTGACACTTGTTCTGCTGATATCGGTATCCATTGTTAAGGCGGGGGCGATGATCGGGGAGTCCCGTCATCACCGACCGAAGAATCAACCCGCCTCGAGCTCGCCTCTTCTCAAACGTTGAACGGCATGTTCATATTCGTCCAGCGTGTTGAAGCTCCCATGCGCGTTAGGACTTTCCGTCGGCACGCTTAGAACGCGCGCTGGATTCTTTCTGATCACCTCCCTAAGTCCCTCCGACGATTCCGAAATCGACATAACTTCCGGGAACAGCGCCCGCCGAATCAGGACTGGATGTCCACGCCTGCCGTGCCGTGTCGCCACGGCGATCGCAAAGTCTGAGTCGTCGCCCGCTCCGCGGAGAAGATCGTCCACAAGACGGGTTGAAAGGGGGTGATCGAGGTTGCAGAACATCAGCGCCTCATGGCTGGCGAGAGCCACGGTCCCGATGATCGCCGAACTGCTGCGACCGGATGCGTGGCGAGCGTTCCAGATCGTTCTTACGCGGTGGTCATCAAGAATCAAGCGCGCAAGATCATCCACACCTTCCCCAAGAACAACCGCAATTTCGCTCGCGCTCGAGTCACGCAGCACGTCCACCTGGTGCCGCAGCAACGGTTTGCCCGCCCAAGGAAGAAGGCCCTTCGGTCGACCCATTCGTCGCGACTCGCCTGCTGCCAGCAGCACGGCCCCTACATCGAATCGACCCGGCGGCGGGCTCACTCCCTAAGCCCCTTAAACTTCAACTCGACCAGCCCCTCGCCAACCACCAATTCCTCGATCGCCGTATCCACCGGAAGTCTGGAAATACTGCTGTCAATCGGAATCTCGCTGATAAACGCAAGTAGCCGACCCAAGAACTCCGGAGCGTGCCCGACCTGAATGTGCTGGATAGCAATCTTCAGCGAACCACCAACGAACCTAACGTTCGTTTTCAGGTCAACCGTTGTAACACCAAACGATAGGAACCGATCCGCAGCCGAGATCGACACCCCAGCCTCACGCGCCGCGGCTCCAGCATCGACCACTAGAAACGCATTAACCGCGTCCGGAGCAAGATCGACTGCCACCGACCGCAAGATAACGTCTTCACCCAATCCCAGAACCAATTCCTCCAGAATGTCGGCTACGTCCTGCTCGCTCAGCCTAAAGCCGCCAGACGTCGGCTCGATGCCGTACTCGAAGAATTCGCGCAATTCGTCGCCGATCTCAACGATCCGATCGCGGCGATCGTCTGCCGTGCCATGCGGAACCACGTAGCCTATGTCCGCCACCGGCGGAGATCGAAACAGTACACCGCTCAACACCGGGACGACGACGATTCCGCTCGAAGCGATCACCGCCGCCAAACCTCCAACCACCAATCCAACGGCAACCACAACAGCCGCGACAAACCCCATGCAGCCCGTGAGACAACCCTTCACCTCAGGTGTTCAGGAGCACGGAACGATCCAGCGTGCTATTGACCATGACTATGAAGAACACACGAATGATGTAACTTCCGATGATAGACGCTAAATCACAGACGTTCTTACTATGACAAACCCGCAATCGATACCAAGCCCGCAATGTAAGCGGTGCTGCCCTCCGTGTACGCCGACAGTGGCACGCCGAGGATGGTCGTCGGGTTCGCGGCCTCCTCACTAGACCATGCGCGATAGCGATGGCGATGGCGATTCTTGTTGAGGTCAATTTCAATCGCCAGTCGTTGCCCGCTCTGCCTGCCCGGTGGAAAAACCGGGTCGTATACGTCGATTCGCACAAGGTTGTCGGGTAGAAGTTGGTAAGCGTACGGAACGACGGTATGCCCTTGCCTAACCACCGCTCTGAGAAAGTCGCTTCTGGTCACCTTGGGTATCCCAACGTCGATTGCGATAGGCGACCGCTCCGCGATGAGTACTTGCTCGCGGAACTTCCGAAAGACCTTACATGGCCCCGAAGTGAGTAGGGCATAGGCCGACGATAACAAAGCCCTATCAGTAAGCTGACGTCCATGCAGCAATTGAATAATTTCCCGGGTCTCCACGTCGTCAGTGGTTCGATCGGCTACTCGTCCCGCGCCCTCGACCGTCGCAAACCACAACGCCGCCCGAGCCATGCCCGTACACAGGCCGGTCTCGAACACGGACTGATATAGACCGTCAAAGAACCGCGGCTGAAACAGGTCCACTCCTCCGCGAAACGTACGGTCGAATACGGATCGAGGCGGCCGCGAGGATCCAAAGAGATCCGGCTTGTTGCTGAAGACAAACCCATCGTCAGTAGGATCGAATCCTGTTCGGCCGGACACGATCATCACAACGGTTCGACTCACCGAACTCGCGGCCCGGCCTTCACACGACCGATGATCAACGGAATACCGCGACCTCCCGGGCGCGGCACCGTCGTCGACCTTGACCCGCCATGTCGCGTTCGTCCTACCATGACGCAAGGGCTGGCTGTGCGTTCCCTCTACAAGCACCAATCCTGATTCCAACTCGAGATTGACTGACGACTCGGACGACGGGTTGAAAACAGATGCCTCTACCGTGAACTCAGCGCGCGCAGGCATCGGCGGCTCCCTGGACGCCTTCGTACACAACTGCTTCGCCCCCCTCCAAACCGTCCTTTACAGAAAGGTCCACAGCTGCCGATCTCCGCCAAGCCACGCCGCCCAGGCTGCGGCCCGGTATGTGCCGAAAACTCACTCAACAATCCTTTCTTTGAGTAACGCTGTCTGGACCTCAACCCATCTATTCAAAACACGCATCAACTAGGATGCTCCCTATGACGCACGACTCTATATTCTCTTTATCTATATATCTCCGACCTGATCGATTGAGTAGATCAGGTTCCGTCTGCGGAAAGATCCAGAATTAGCTCGCCGGTATCGTCGGTTGAGGATCTTTCAAGCCGCTTCCCGTCACCGCTATCAGGACTGACTCACCGGCCTCGATCACTCCCAACTCACGTAGCCGCCGGGTGCCCGCAAATGCCGCCGCCGAAGTCGGTTCGACAAACAGGCCCTCCCGCTCCGCCAGTTCCGCACGCGCATCCCAAACCGCCCGTTCCGTTACCGCAACAGCCGTCCCACCGAACGCTCGCAACGTTTGTAACACCTCTTTGCCTCGCGGCGGATCGCCGATCGAGATTCCGCCGGCAATTGTCGTTTCCGGTGCGACGGCTACGGGTCTCTCCAAACCGGCCTCCGCCCCCACGACTATTGGTGCACACGCTTCGACTTGCACCACATGCAATCGTGGGGAGGCAAACTCGAATCCCGCCGTTTGAAGCTCCTGAAAACCCTTCGCTGCCCCAAGATAAAGGCTTCCGTTTCCAACTGGAATAATGATGTGATCGGGCAAAGCCACCCCGTCGGCGAAATCCTCAAAGATTTCATAGGAGAAGGTTTTGGTTCCCTCCACAAAGTATGGATGCATATTATGAGACGCGTACGACGTATCCGGCGTGCGTGAGTTCTCACGCGCAGCTCGGGCTGCATTTCCCCGGGCTCCTGCGACGAGCTTCAATTGCGCACCATAGATCTCGATCTGCGCCAGCTTCGCCGCCGGCGCCGAATCCGGTGCGAAAATGACCGCGTTTATCCCCGCCTTGGCACAATATGCGGCAATCGACGCTCCGGCGTTGCCCGAAGAATCCTCCACCGCGTTTCGCACACCAAGTTCACGAAGCCGGGTAATCAGCACTGCAGAGCCCCGATCTTTGAATGACCCGGTCGGCGAGACATGCTCGAGCTTTGCATAGGTATTGGGAACGCCAATCAGATCGCCCCAGTTATCAAGCGGAACTATGGGAGTCCCGCCCTCGCCAAGCGTCACGGGATCGACGCTCGCTGCAAACGGCAAGAGGGATTGATATTTCCATAATCCCCGCGCCCCTGGCTTAGCAATACTAGCGAGATTGCCATCAGCCGCCGGGATGTCGACCTCCACCCGCAGGGGCTGCGAACACCTCACACATTCGAGTTCGAGATGATCGACTGGTTGAGTTTCACCACAGTCGGTGCAGACCAACACCTTAAACACCGTAGCCTCGGTCATATAGGAAATGTAGCGGTATTGAGTTCAATTGCTAACAGAAACCTATTCAATATCAATCCGTGAGTGTTTTATCCATGACGCTTCCGCACACCATGATCCGGTCAGCGGATTTCCGGGGGCGGTTTCGACGCGATTCTGCAGCGTTCCGTTGACACCAAACTCCTTGAGAAACCGCCTCCGCAACCGAGTAGTCGATTTCAAAACCATTCAGATTTCGTCTGTTTGGGACGGCTCCGTTGCCAAAGCGTGGCCCCACAGCTCGCGCTCGGGATCGAGTTCCTCCATGAGCCGTTTTTGAAGGCTCGCAATCTCTTCGACCGCGGTGTCGAGCGGGAGCAAAGTAGATTCGGAACCGGACCTTTGCTTCAGTTCGACTCCGCCATTCTTGAGCGACCTTGGGCTGATGGTTACCCGCAGGGGAACGCCGATGAGATCGGCGTCCTTGAACTTCACGCCTGCACTTTCACTTCGGTCATCGTGCAGAACACCAAGGCCCATGGCGGCTAATTCCGTATCCAGGCGCGAAGCGGCCTCGACAACTTCGTCGGCGTCTCCGAGCTCGACGATGTGGACATCATACGGGCTGATGCTGACTGGGAAGAGTATTCCGTCGGTGTCGTGGAAGTGCTCGATGGCCGATGCCAGCAGGCGACCGATGCCGATTCCATAGCTTGCCATTATCACCGGTCTCTGGATCCCGTCACTATCCAGGAAGGTAGTCCCAAGCTTTTCCGTGTAACGGGTGCCGAGCTTGAACGTATTCCCCATCTCGATTCCGCGGGTCTCTCGGAGCGGTCCGCCGCAGCTCGGACACGGATCGCCGCTTCGAGCCAAAGCTATATCAGCCTCGATATCCGCCTGGAAATCGCGGCCGTAGTTGATCCCCTTAGCGTGGAATCCCTCCCTGTTCGCACCGGCCACAAGGTTGGCCGCGACGGTCACCGAGAGGTCCACAACAATCTTTGCATCTCTTATACCGATCGGCGAAGCATAGCCGGGGATAATACCGACTTGCGCCAGCTCTTGATCGGAAGCAGGTCGAATCTCGCTCGACTGCAGCGCAGCAACAAGCTTTTGCTCGTTCACGTCCAGGTCGCCGCGAATGGCCGCGAATACGAGGTCATCGCCGGCCACGTAAAACACGGCTTTGAGCGTCCGGCTGGTCGGTACGCCAAGATACGTCGCTACGCCTTCGATCGTTGTCTGACCCGGCGTCGCGACTTCCTCGATTGCTTTAGATTCTTCCGGAACGGGCGTATCAAGCGGGCTCGATGCGACATCGCTGTTCGCCGCGTATTCGCAATCGCCGCAAGTAAAGAGAGTGTCTTCGCCGATGTCGGTCACGAGCATGAACTCATGCGCCATCGAACCACCCATCATCCCCACGTCCCCTTCCACCACTAGCGGCTCCAGGCCGCAGCGGCGGAATATTCGCACGTACGCGTGGACCATCCGGTCGTAGTACTCGTCAAGATCCGCTGCAGACGCGTGAAAGCTATAAGCGTCCTTCATTACGAATTCACGCACGCGGATCAGCCCGCCTCGCGATCGTGGCTCGTCACGAAACTTTGTCTGGATCTGGTACACCACCTTCGGAAGGTCGCGATACGAAATGACATGATGGGCAACGAGATCGGCCACGACCTCTTCGTGCGTGACCGCCAGCACCATTTCGTGGTCGTCGCGGTCGCGGAATCGAATCATTTCGTGTCCAATCGAGTCCCATCGCCCGCTCTTCTGCCACAGGTCGGCCGGATGAACCACCGGCATTCCAATGCGCTGACCGTCGACGCGATCCATTTCCTCGGCCACGATCGCCTCGATCTTTGCGAGCGATCGCCACGCCAGCGGCATATAGCTGTAGATTCCAGCTCCCAACTGATGAATCATTGCCGCCCGAAGCAGAAGCCTATGGCTGGGGGTGCTCGCCCTAGCCGGGGCCTCCCGTAGAGTTCGGCCGAAGAGCCGCGACATCAGCATGTAGCCTCAATTCCTTTCGGGGCCTTAAAAGACAGTGGACTAAGCATATCCACCCGCGTCGCGCGCCCCGAGTCATATTTCGTGATCGATGAAGTGACGACAACCGCACCATGGCAACGAGAAAACTATGATCGACTCTCCCAGCCACCATCGCCTCCCGGGCGCGTCGGTTGTTCTCGCCGCAGCATTTGCCGTTGGCGGTATCACGTTAATAGTCGCCTCACGAACGCCTGTGTTTCTCTGAGTAGGGTTGGCTCTATCGACCCTCGCGGTCATCCTCGCCCTGGTTCAATCTTTCTATTGGCGGCGCAGGGCGGCCAGAGAAGCCGTACTTGGCCGGCGCCTCGAATCCATTCATGACGAATTCGCGGATCGTCTCACGTTCAGCGAAGCGCTCGAGCGAGGTCTGCCTCGGTTTGCGGACATCGTGGGCGCGGGCCGTTCGAGATCCAATGACGGGCCTGTTCAACTACCGATTCCTCGTTGAGTTCCTGGCGAACCAGGTTGCCGCCTCCCGTCGCGACAAGAAACCCATTTCCGCACTGATGCTCGATATCGACCACTTTCGGGATTTCAACAACAGATTTGGTCATGCCGCAGGCGACCACGTCCTGCGCGTACTTGCACGAATCCTCGAAAAACACGTTCGCGCCAGCGACCTCGCCGCTCGCTATGGCGGTGAGGAATTCACCATCGTCCTGCCGGACGCTGACATCTCAGGCGCGGTGGTCGTTGCCGAAAACGTTCGCAAGGATGTCGAACAAACAGAACTGTCATTTGGCGGAAAGGGTCTGGGATCCCTGCGGGTATCCGTTGGAGCAACCACCCTCCCGGATCATGCGTCCACCCCCGAAGACCTCCTAAAACAGGCCGATATGGCGTTGTATTCGGCTAAAGAATCCGGCAGAAACACGGTCAAAACAGCCTGAGCGTCGCAATTAGGAACCGCAGCAAGCCGGGACCGCTGGGGCGGGCTAGATCTGGTAGTCAACCTCTCGATAGCCCGAAGGCACTTCACTCTCCTGTAGGCGCACGTCCTTTACCCGCTTTCCTTCTTTAACCAGATACGATCCAGGTCGCGATATCACGACCGACTTGGGTGGAACATCCTCCAAGACGAGACTCATTGCGCCGATTTTAGAGTCATGTCCCAGGGTAACCGGGCCTAAGACGCTTGCGCCCACGCCGATGGTCACCCGATCCTCGATCTTCGGGTGCCGCCGCTTCCTTCCGTTGTTGAGGTCCTTCCACCAGCCGGTAGCGCCGAGCGTCACCTGGTGATACAGCATCACGTCGTCTCCGATTTCAGCCGTCTCGCCGATAACCACCCCTGATCCGTGATCGATGAAAAACCGCCTGCCGATTTTCGCGCCCGGGTGGATTTCGATACCACCGGTCAAGAGCCGACCTATTTGCGAGATCAATCGAGGCAGGACAGGCACTCCGGCCACATAAATCCTGTGTGCCAAACGGTGCAGCAGAACCGCATGCAGGCTTTGGTATAGAAGGACTTCAAAGATGTTTTTGGCTGCCGGGTCTTTGTCAACAATAACCTGGATATCGTCGGGCCATCCGATCCCAGATCGCATCCGCGGTACTACCGCCGGCGCCCGGGTGCCGAGCTCACCGTTCGATGAAGCTCCGCCTTCCGACCGTTCCGTTTCAGCTTTGGCTGCCAATTTCCATCCTCAGATCAAGAAACCCGTCCCTACCACAAGGGCGGGTCCGAGGACCGCGGTTCCACCTTATTTCGCTCGATCCTTACGGATCAAGCCTCCGTGAGCACAAACATGCTCCGGTTCTGTAACGGGAACCTACCGGCTCAGCCTACTTGTTGCCGTTCAGCCTGCAGCTCTGGAGCGCACTTCACCAACCAACGACCGCCAGCCTCCCACCGTCACCGGCTCGCTTTGGCCGCGTCAAGGCTAGTTACTCTACTCCGTCTCAGCCTTTGTCAACCTGGATGACTAACATTGTACATGAATCCGGACGATGCGGTGTCAAGAGCAGATTGCACGGCCGGATGGCCCGGCACCGTTTTGCTAGGGTTACGGCATGGCTCTAAGCGAGAGGTTTTTCCAGCAAAAGCCCAAGGCATGGGATCTCCTTGCGCCGCTTGTCGATCTGACCGGTCCGCCCGGAGGATACGATCCCGATGTCGGTACCTCCATCTACGACTATTACCGGGATGCCGACCGGGATTCTGACGCCGAAAAAGCGGCGGCGGCGCTCGTCAGCTATCTACACGCCGCTTATTCGTCGGACGAGATCGCAAAACTCTCGCCGAACGAAGGCCTAGCCGTCTCATACTTTGTCACCGGTTTTGTTCTGCACGTAGCAAACTCGCTCGATTCGCTCGCACTATGGATGGCCGACGCCTGCGACATCATGCAGTCATCCCGAGCCCGTCCAAGCTTGACCGGAGACGATTTCCTCGCGCGCCTCGCCCTTATCGACGCCGCCGCCCAGAGTCAGTTGAAAAGCGAGAGGCCCTGGATAGAAGAGGCTCAGGCGTATCGGTGGTTCGCAAGATCCAGGAACAGTCTCTTGTGGACTGCCGAATCCGGGGCGGTTGTTATCTCGTCGACTTCGATTCGAGGCAGCGAGACCTCGCAGCTCGGCGATCTATCCGGACGGTCCAGCGAACCCACTCCGGCCACGGAGCTGTGTATGAACTATCTCTCCCGCCTGTCAACCGTTATGCGCGTAGTCTTCGAAGCGGGCGCGCCAAAACTCATGGAGAAGAAGGCGGACTAGGCAGAACAGTGTCGTAGATCGTTCGGCCGGCGGACCGGTCGGACCGCCCAGGCGACACCGGAAAAACACAGGGATAACGCACGTCCGCTGACCGATGCAGGCTAAGGTGCGTCCATCACCATGCCAGCCCACGGGTTATCCCCGGCGGCGAAGTCGTACGATTTCGCCCACGGATCGTCTCGCAGGGTTTTTCGAATCTGTGGCCAAATCCGGGCAAACAGCGGCCCGCTCCGATATTCCTCAAGTGCCTGGGCGGATGTCCAGATGCTCAATGTCAGGTAGTCCGGCCCGCCGTGTCGGCCGCTAATCAGGGCCAGGTAGTTGCACGCCGGCAGCGCCCGGATCCGCGGATAAGCATCGTCGAAGGCCCGCAGGAATTCGGGCTCGTCCTCGGTCCTAACAGGCAATCCCACGATTCTTAGAATCAACCGGTCGCTCTAGTCGGCGGATGTCTCCGCCACCTCAGCCCCTTCGATGCCCGAGGTATCGAGGTTGCCAAACGAATCAGGTCCGACCTCCCATCTGGCGGCCCAAGGCTGGAATGCAGATGCAAACTCATCTTCCATCACCAGTTGCGCGTTCGTCCACACCTTGCGGCTGATTCCCGCATTCATTCCCCAGATCGCGTAGTCGGTTTGCCTCTTCTCGCCCGGCTCGAGATCGGGGTTCGCCACGATGCGCGGCGGCGGCGGCGGAATCGCCCCTCCCCGCCATGATGACACCGCAACTTTCCGCCTGGGACCACGCCCCTTCAGAACAAATCGCAGCCGCTGCAAGTCCGGATCAAATTCGGTGCGGATCATCAAAAAACGGTCCGTGTCGTTGACGAACTTGAAGTTCAAGTCCGGCTGGTAGATCGATGCGTCAAATCCCGGCGGAATGCCGTTACCAAGTTCGTAATAACTCACGCGGTAAACGTGCTGCCAGCGCTCGGTGACAGGAAGCCCTGCGAGAAACGCCGCTCTGAACATCGTTGTAGAAACCTGGCAAATGCCGCCGCCGACTCCGGGAATTGTCCGATTATTGATGATTATGAGCCCGTCCACGAAGCCCGTATCGTAATCTATTGTTCCAAGGCTTTTGTTGAAGTCAAACGTCTCGCCCGGCTCGATTACCACGCCGTCGAGCTTGCCGGAACCCACTCTGATGTTGTGAATCCGGTTCGCCGCCGATCCGCGAAAGAACGACTCGCCGATCGCAAACGTCATATCGAGACCCAGCGAAGCCGTCGTGGCCGTTGCGAGCACCGGACGAACCGTCTGCATTGGCACTGAGACCGATGTCTCGGTCCCTAGGAGAGCGCTTCGAATCCGCGCTTGAAGCTCGACAACATCCACTCCGGACCCGTTGATAGCCGGCGTCAGGTACTGGAAATGCTCGGATTCGGCATCGAATTTCAACCTGGGCTCGATGGGGTCGATCTTCAGTTCAGAAGCAATCCCCTCGACAAACGGTTTGAGATCTCGCGGCTCGATGGGAAACACGACGCGAGGACCGTCCGCCGCTTGCTCCAAGTTCATCCGATCCTTCAGCCAGGCCCGGTCAATAGTCCAGGTGCGCCCGCCGCCGTGAACTGATACGTGCCCCTGCGTCAGACTCTCGGCTTTTTGAACAAACTCGAGAATCTCGTCCGTCGTTGAATCCGGTGGCACGGTAAGAATCTTTAGCTGATAAACCTGCGTTTCCGGAGGATCGAATGCGGGCTGGAACGCAATCAGCTCGTCAACTCCCGTAACCGACTGACCGCTCATAGAGGGGCTGACGACAAAACTGCGGCCGCCGGGCTCCCCCACGATGCCTACGGTGGCCTCGGAAGCTCGACGGTCCATGCCTTGCAGCACGTCGTCGACATACGCTTCAAAACTCTTCCGATCGAACGACGTAATTACCGGCCAGTCGCGGCCCGACCGCAAAGCCTCGATTTGTTGAGACGTGCGCATGGCAACGCCGCCGTTACGGCCCCACGCGTAGGCTGACCGCAAAGGCGTTAGGTAATCGACGTGAACCCCGATCTGGACGCCGGTCGGTCGCCACTCCCGCGAGTCCGACCTGATGACGATGGGCTTCAAGATCGGAGGTCGCCACCAATCGTCCAGGCGTGCGACGGCGTCACTCCACTTGAGGCCCGATAGATCGATGCCCCCAACGGAAACGCCCGGGTAGAACCGCTGGGAAAAGCGTGACTCGAACGTTCCAGCCGCCGCTCCTACCCCGACCAGTCCACCAAGAAAAACGCTGCCGGAACCGGCTGCGGCAAGTCGAAGAAGGTTGCGTCGAGAGAGCATGAACATCATCTATCCATAGTCGACAGACGGAACAACGATTATAGGGCCCTGATTTGCCCGCGAACGGCGGTCAGGTGGTAAAATCCACAAACAATTGAACGCCGAGCGCCGAGACGATCGGTCTGTGGCGTCCTCGTTTTCCATACAAACCCAGAACGCAGGAGATCGCCCTTGTCCACGTTAATCGACGAGCTGACAAGGGAGCACTTAAAGGAGGACATACCAGAGTTCCAGCCTGGTGACTCCGTCAAGGTTCACGTGAAAGTCCGAGAAGGCGAGCGTGAGCGTATTCAGGTATTTGAAGGAATTGTCATCAAACGCCGCGGTTCGGGCATTCACGAAACGTATACCGTCAGGCGGATTTCGCACGGAATTGGCGTCGAGCGCTGCTTCCAGCTGCACTCGCCCCTGGTTCAGAGAGTTGAGGTTGTGCGACGCGGCAAGGTCCGCAGAGCCAAGCTCTACTATCTTCGAGACCGGGTGGGCCGCGCGGCCCGCGTTAAGGAACGCGTCCGACGCTGAGAGCCCGTTAGGCAAATGCCGGCCCGGTCGGCCAGAGATCCGATCACGGACCCCAATCCGTCCTTCGAGCTCAGCTTTTTGAATTCCGGTGCGGAACATGTCGCCGGGGTTGACGAGGCCGGTCGGGGCTCTTGGGCGGGGCCACTCTACGCGGCCACCGTCCTGCTAAACCGCGAGGCCTTCCTCGACCCCGTTGCTCTCAATGGCGTCAAAGATTCAAAAATGCTGTCCGCGAAAAGGCGCGATGAACTCTTCCGCTCCATCACTGCTACGGCCGTCGCGATAGGTGTGTCCCGCGTCGAAGCCAGGCTCGTCGATCGAATAGGCATCGTAGAGGCCACCCGTGAAGCAATGTTGCAGGCCCTCGATAGCCTCCCGCTTCGCCCCGACGTGGTTCTCGTGGACTCCGTGCAACTGCCCCGCCTCTCGGAGTATCACGGAATTCATCATTCCTTCGACCACGCCGACGAGAAGTGTCTCAGCGTAGCCGCCGCCTCGATCTGCGCTAAGGTCAGTCGGGACCGTGACATGATCACCCGGTCCGCTAGATATCCTGGCTACAGCTTTGAAACGAACATGGGTTACGGCACGCCGCAGCACCGCGCCGCGCTGGAACGCCTAGGATTGTGCGCCATCCACCGTCGATCGTTTAGACCCATGCGGGAGAATTCAGCCTTTGGTGAAAAAGTGGCTCCGGTGGATTAACGGCCGGCGTTCAGATTCGCGCCTCGGCCGCAACGACCTTGGTGCATACGGGGAGACCGTGGCCGAGTCCGAACTCCTGTAGTGCGGATATCAGATAATTGAGCGAAATTATCGATGCAGAATTGGCGAGATCGACATCGTCGCCAGAGACGCTGACGAGATAGTTATCGTCGAAGTCAAAACCCGATCCTCCCGCTCCCACGGCGATCCACAAGATTCGGTAACGGCAAAGAAAGCCAGCAAATTGATCGCCCTGGGCATGAACTATCTTGCCGAGCGACACATCTCCGATGCCCAGTGGAGGATTGACGTGGTTGCGATAGTTGTTGAAGCAGCCGGTCAGCCTCGGATCGACGTAATACCCAACGCGGTGCAAAACTAGGCGCGTTTGACAGCACTGCCAGTGACCGCCGACAGCTAGAATGTTGCGTATGTTGCTTCAAAAGACCGCAAAATCAGTCGCCGTTCTGGTCGCGGTAATTGCGGCTTTCATCGCGAGTCCTGCCAACCAATCTGCATTCGCCAGCGCCGACGCACCGGATTACGACATCCCGAACGGACATTTCTTTACGCAAACGGCGCCGCAAGATTCCGGGCTCGGCGCCGGTTTTTCGGTAACGGACGATGATGCGATCCCATTCTGGACGGCCTATCAGCGCGATGGCGGTCTACTTCAGCTTGGCTTTCCACTGACTCGCCGGTTCATCCGGGACGGACTCGTAACCCAGGTACTGCAAAAGGCCGTTCTGCAGTGGCATCCGGAGACCAAGCGGGTCGAATTTGTAAACATCCTCGACGAACTGAACCTCTTCGGCATGGATGATTGGCTGGCGGAGAAGCTTGTGCCGCCTCACCTGATGACGGACGACGGTCGATTTTCGTGGGCGGATATCGTTAGAACCCGCCTCGAACTTTTTGGGTCGTCCGACGAACTGCGTCGAACGTTTGACGCCGCCCGAGAGCCGTTGCGCATATACGGTCTCCCCACTTCGGGTGTCGTTGATTACGGGCCTATGGAATCCATCCGACTCCAGCGTGCCGCTCTGCAACTATGGAAGGTCAAAACCGACTTCGCTGAACCAGGTCAGGTGGTCGTCGCAAACGGTGGCGACCTTGCCGTTCAAGCGGGGTTGTTTCCCGTAGCGGTTCGGGCTCCGCTACAGGCCCCGGTACCGGTCGGTCCGCCCAAATCCACGGGGAACGCGGTCATCGACAGAGTAAATATGTGGCGATCCATTGCCGGGATTCCCGGCATCGTGATGAGCGCCGAATTGATGCGGGCTGCACAGAACCACGCCGACTACTAC
>PVBE010121307.1_pt1 | contig 31282 bp, 19 predicted proteins | sample 1631181 | NCBI WGS metagenome assembly PVBE01 (sample SAMN08397723, study PRJNA350692) | Marine metagenome, whole genome shotgun sequencing project. | isolation source: water | place: Pacific Ocean | collected 2012-04
CCTTCTTCTTCGCCGGCGCAGCCTTCTTGGCTGCGGCCTTCTTCTTCGCCGGCGCAGCCTTCTTGGCTGCGGCCTTCTTCTCGACGGGGGCCTTCTTGGCTGGCTCAGCCTTAGCCTCATCCGCCGCCTTCTTGGGCGCGGGCTTCGGCGCGGGCGGCGGTTCGGGCTTCTCTTCTGCCCTCGGGTGCTTGGTTTCGATTACGGCAATCGCCTCGAGCGCGGCCTCTTTGACCCGGTCGTCATCGTCCTTGGCCGCGGCATCAAGCGCGACGAAGGCCTTCGGGTCACCGATCGTCCCGAGCGCTGCCGCCGCCGTGCGGCGGACGCGGTTGTCCGCGTGCTCAAGCGCCTTGGAGAGCCCGGGGACAGCCTTGGCGTTCCCAATCCCCGCGAGAGCGTTGGCCGCGTGGTACGCGACGCTCCATTCGTCGTCCTTCAGGGCCAAGGAGAGGCCCTTTACGCTCTCAGTGCCGCCGACCTCGGCCAGGCCCTTCGCCGCAGTGAGGCGAACGACCCAGTCCTTGTCCTTCAAACGGGCCGTGAGATGGGTCTCCACGGCCTTGGTGCCAAGGAGAGATAGAGCCTTGACGGCTGCGAAACGCACGTCTTCCTGCGCATGGTCGAGCAGCTTGACCAACGGGCCCTTGGCCTTGGTGCCACCGATCTGGCCCAGAGCAATGGCCGCGTAGCGAACCACGCGCTCGTTCGGATCCTTGAGTGCCTTGAGGAGATCGCCCGTCGCCCGCGCATCGCCGATGTTGCCCAATATCTCGGCGGCCACGGGTCTGACCGTGTCGTCGCCCTCGTTGAGTTGCTCCTGGACCGCCGGCAGCGCGCGCTTGCCCACCTGCTCAAGCGAGTGTGCGGCCGCCATGCGAACGTCAGCGCTTGGGGATGATAGAGCGGTCGCCAGCGGGGCCACGACAACGGCACCCTTGATCTTGCCCAAGGCTTCCGCCGCGGCGCGAGCCAGGTCCACGTTGTCCGAGGCCAGCACGTTCAGCAGCGGCTGGATGGCGCGGGATGACTTCAGGTCGCCTAGTGCCGTCACCGCCGCGCGCTGCACATCCACGTTCTGATCCGTGAGACGCTGCACGAGCTGCTGCGCGACGGATTCGTCGCCGATGTTCCCCAGGGCTTGAGCCGCCCAGCGGCGCGCCGACTGGTCGCGCCCGATCAGCGTGTCCAACAGGGCGGCGACCGCGTGATCGCCGATCTTGGCAAGGGCGTGGGCTGCCGCTTGCTGGGCGTTCACGCTGGAATCGCTGAGGACGGCTACGAGATTGGGGACCGCGTCGGCGATCTTCAGCTCTCCCAGCGCCATCGCCGCGAGGACGCGGACCTGATACGCCTTGTGCTGCAGCGCCGGGATCAGCTCCACGGACGTCTCTTCACCGATCTCCACGAGCCGATTTACGACTTCCTCGGGGTCGGTGCTGGGCTGTTTGGCGAACTTCTCGATGATGCTGGAGGCCGTGCGCTTGGTTGCCATGTGAACGGGCCTCTCTTCAGGAGCGATGCCAGATCTCGCGCGTCTGCTTGCGCGCTCTCTGGTGCGGGTGTGCGGTCATGCAATGAGGCGCGGGCGTGTGGCCCGCGCCCCTCGGTTGGTGCCTTGCGGTCCCGCGCGGCTACTCGGCCGCGGGATCTTCTTCCGTGTCGGTCTCGTCCTCGGTGAGGTCGTCCTCAGCGATGTCGTCATCAGCCGTCTCGTTGTCAGCGTCGTCTTCATCGTCGCCGCCGCGGCTGCCGACTGATACGGGCGTCGAGGCGTCACCAATCGCAGCCGAACTGAGCGTCCCAAGGTTGTTGGCGATGGGAGTCATATTGGTCTGCGTTGCCGCCTTCAGGGCTTCCTTCGCGGCCTGGACCGTCTCCTCGTATGCTTTCTGGTCTTCACGAAGCTGCGTGATCGCCTGCCTCAGCTTTCCCTGTAGATCCGCGATCTGTTGAGCGACGTCCAGGGCCTCGTCAGTGCCGATCGGGTTGGTGCTGCTGCCCACGTTCACCAGGTCGCGCGCAGCCGAGTTGAGTTCGCCGATGAGGCCGTCGACATCCGGTTCATCCTGCGCGTCGAATTCGTCGAGCGCCGCATCAATCTTGCCCCGGATACTGGCCAGGTGATGACCGGTCTGTTCGAGCGCGTCCTTGGCCTCTTTCGCCTTCTCCGCCTTGGAGTCCAAGTGAAGACTGACGCCGTAGGCGATCGCGACCGCCACGACCAGAAGGATGACGATCGCCCAGATTAGCCCACCACCGCCGGTCTTCGGGGCGCTGGCTGGCTTCGGGGCCTCGAGCAGATCGTCTTCCTCGTCGGGGTCTTCGGCTGGCTCTTCCGCCGAATCCTCGTCTTCATCGGCGCCATCCAGATCCTCATCGAGTTCGTCGTCGGCGTCCTGAGGCTCGTCATCAAGCAGTTTGTCAGTGTCGTCAGACATCCGCAACCCCCTATAATCCCGAGCGACAGTGCTCGGTTGCGCCGGTCGTCCGACGGCCCGCAATTATACCGCAAAAACGGCAAAAAGTCAATGTGCGTCAATGGCGCTGCGGGGTGAGTTGGCCTGCCGCAGCGCTCTGTTTGCGATTCTTCGAGGATGGGTATCTATATCTTTTTTACGAATACGGCCCATTCAACAAACTTGAGTACGTAAGACACCAGAAACAGCGATACTATCGCAAAAAAGAAGACCTGGACGGTGGGCGTATCGAGGTAGGCGAACCACTTGCCCGGGTCTATCTGGTTGCCCATCGTGAACTCGGCGGCGGTATTCGCCATCCACTGGACCGTGCCCTTGTACGCCTCGTTCAGAATGGGGTAGCACAACACCAACCCCACGATCGTCAGCACAAGCGCGATCGGGTTCACGATCTTGAATTTCTGCCGCTGGTGCTCGCCGTAGATCGGGCACTTCTTACAGCTGATCGTCCGCCCGGACGGCGTCCCCTTCGCGCCCTTGCCCGCGCCCACAGCGTCGCGCATGTAGTCGTCGGCCGTCTGCTGCTTCTTGGCCCCGACTTTGTCCTGGCCCTTGCCCATCCGCGCCGCGCCTGCCTGGATCATGGTCTCGACCATCATCGGGTCGCAGTTGCAGCCCCGCTTCATCCGCCAGCAGTTCTTGCGGTCCTTGTAGGCCGGGCAGACATCGCGAATCGTGTCGTGGCAGTAGGGCAGGTCCCAGCAGCGCGAGTAGACCCCTTGCACGCGCTTGACCTTCTTGGGTCCAAGTCGCTCTTCTTCGTCTCTCAGGGCCTTCTCGCGCGATTTCGGACCGGTCTTCAGCATGTGGCCAATCTGGTAGACAACGCGCAGCAGCGCAAGCACGCAGATCCCGAGGCCGGCTCGGAATGTCCATTCCTGAATGGCCACTCCAGCCGGGCTATCCGGCGACTGGAGCTTGGTGATGAGGAGCATCGGCGTGCCGAAAATGAGCGCTAGGCCGACGATGCCGGCCGCGACGCCATACGCCACCTCATGCGCCATGGCGACGATGAACGCCAGCGTGCCGAGAATCCCGGCGGCGCACAGCACCTTGCCCATCAGAACGATGTTCCCGAGTTTGCGGGCATCGACGTTGGAGTCGAGGTAGCCGCCATAGACGCCGTAGATGATGTAACCAAGCGCCACGACGAAGGCCGCAACGCAGACCTTCGCGATGTTGCCGGCATAGCTCGCGACGACCTCATACCAGTCGCGCGCGCTTTCCTTCTGTTTCTTCTGCGGTGGTCTGCTACGTCCCGCGGTTGCCAGGGCGGTCACCCCCTATCGAGTAGTGTTCTAGTATTGTCCAACGGTATTTCAGGCCCCTACATATCCTCGTGTTCCTCGTGGGAATGAGCCTTGGCTCCCGCCCTGGCTGATGCCTGGTCCTGAAGGATGGGCTTGCCGATGGCAATAAGTTCGTCGTACTCCTCAGGGCTGCTGGCCTTCGAGCGCGCGTCCGCCGGGTCGGCGAGTCCGCGGATGACAAGGTCCGCGAGGTGCTGGGTGAGAGTCCACATCCCTCGCCGTGACCCCGTCTGAATGATGGATGCGATCTGGTGGGTCTTCGCCTCTCGGATGAGGTTCCGAACCGCGGGGGTGGCTTCCATCGTCTCAAATGCCGGTACGCGGCCCTTGCCGTCCTTGCGTTTGACAAGCACCTGCGACATCACGCCGACGAGGTTTACGGACAGCTGCATGCGCACCTGTTGCTGCTGGTGCGTGGGGAAGACGTCGATCACTCGGTCGATGGTTTGGACGGCGTCGGTCGTGTGTAGCGTGGCGAATACAAGGTGTCCCGTTTCTGCCGCGGTGATCGCCAGGTGAATTGTCTCGAGATCTCGCATCTCACCAATGAGGATCACGTCCGGGTCCTGGCGCAGGACGAACTTCAGCGCGTTCTGGAAGCTCTGCGTGTCTGAGCCAATCTCGCGCTGGTTGATCAGGCATTTCACGTCTTCGTGGATGAACTCGACCGGGTCCTCGACGGTCATGATGTGCTCGGCGCGCGTCTCGTTGACATACCGGATCATTCCCGCGAGGGAGGTGGACTTACCCGAACCTGTCGGTCCTGTCACGAGGACCATGCCACGCGGGCGGTCGGCCGAGCGCTTTGCCATCTCGGGGAGGTTGAGTTCCTCCATCGTCTTCACGCCGAAGGGGATGACGCGATAGAAGCTGCCCACATGCCCCATCTGTTTGCAGACATTGCACCGAAAACGGGCAACGCCCTCGAGTTCGTAACTGTAGTCCAGTTCCCACTCTTCGTCGAATCCCGCAGCCTGCTCGTCCGTGAGGTTGCTGAAGCTCAGCTCCCTCGTCTGAGCCGACGTCAGCGCTGGCAGGTTCATGGGAACCATGTCGCCGTAGATCCGCAGAAGCGGCGGGTTGTTCGCCTTGATGAAAAGGTCCGAGGCGTCCTGTTTGACCGTGAACTTCAGTAGGTTGTCTAGGGTCAGATCCATTGCATCTCGCCTCCATGCTGGGAGGAACATGGGCGCCGCGGCCCAGGAATAGCTGCTCGCACAACCGGTCGCATCTCTACGTGACCGCCGCACCCTCCGGAGGCTCGACGCCGCACCGTATGTAGAACTCCTTGGGGTACGATGACTTCGACAGCGCTTGCTCGAACTCCACAAGGTCCTGTTGGACCAGGCCCACCAGGTACTGATCCAGGACGATCATCCCCTCGTCCGCGCCGGCCTGGATCATGTTGTAGAGCATGTGCGTCTTGCCCTCGCGGATCGCCGCGCGGATGCCGTGCGTCCCAATCATGATCTCAAACGCCGGTATCCGTCCCTCGCCCTCTTTGACGGGCAGCAGCGCCTGGCAGACCACGGCCTGCAGCGTTACCGCCAACTGCGTGCGGACCTGCGCCTGCTGCGCCGGCGGGAAGACGTCAATCGCGCGGTCAACCGTCTGCATCGCGTCCGTCGTGTGGAGCGTCCCAAAGACCAAGTGACCGGTTTCCGCCGCGGTAATCGCGAGGCTGATCGTCTCGAGGTCTCGCATCTCACCGACGAGGATGACGTCAGGCGCCTGACGGACAACGCGCTTGAGCGCATTCGGGAAGCTGTGCGTGTCCTGCCCGATCTCTCGCTGGTTGATGACGGACTTGACGTCCGTATGCACGAACTCAACCGGGTCCTCGATCGTGACGATATGCTTGCGGATTTCCTGGTTGATCTTGTTCACCATCGCCGCAAGCGTCGTCGATTTCCCTGAACCCGTTGGTCCCGTGACCAGCACGAGGCCTCGGGGCAGCATGGCGACGTTGCCCAGGATCTCCGGCAGGCCAAGGTCCTCGATCGTCTGGATGTCGATAGGGATCATCCGGAGCACCGCTCCGAGGTGGCCCTTCTGCCGGAAGCAGTTGACGCGGAAACGCGCCACACCCTCCAGCTCATACGCCATGTCCATCTCCCACATCTCTTGGTAGATGGCCTTCCGCCGGTCGTCCATGATGCCGTACATGATCTCTTCGGGATCGCCCGGTTCGAGCGCCGGGTAGTCTAGCCGCTCCAACGTGCCGTGGACCCGAAACATCGGCGGCTCCCCGACTCGCAGGTGCAAGTCCGACGCGTCAAGTCCGGGCATCTGGCGAAGAAGCTCGTCGAGCGTGTAGTTCAGTGGCATGGGTTCCGCTCTCCCGTTCTCCTGGCTGCGAAATTCTCTCTCGATGGGCGTGTCCGGTCGCTGCGTCCCGCAGTGCGGCCAATGCGATTACTTGCGCGGCTGTCCCGGCTGCCCGGGCGGGCGTGGTTGCTGTTGCTGGGGCCTCTGCTGTTGCGGTCTCTGCTGCTGGGGCCGTTGAGGCATTCCAGGCCGCTGCTGTTGCTGCTGCTGTTGCTGCTGCCCGGGGTGTTGCGTCCCGGACGGGCGGCGCTTGCGGCGGTCCTCAACGTCGGCCTTCTTGTCATCGGCCGCGCTTTGCTGCGCCAGCGGCGAGTCCTTGTCGGTGAGGTCCACGTTCGGGTTGGCGCGCCGCAGCATCTGGCGCATCTCAGTGTAGTTGCCCGCATAGAACAGCGCGCTCTGCGGCGAGATTTTCCCGCTCGTGTAGTGTTTTAGCAGGCTCTGGTTCTTGGTCGCCATGCCCCAGAACTCACCGTCCGCAATCAGCGGGTATGCCTCGCCGGGCCGGTTCTCCTCGATGACCTTCGAGATCGTCGGGGTCACCCGCATGATCTCGAGCCCGCAGACGCGGCCCGCAGCATCGGCCCGCGGCACCAGCGCCTGCGAGAGCACTGCCTTGAGCGTCTTTGACATGCGCAAGCAAATCATGTGCTGGTCGCGTGGCGGGAACATGTTGATCAAGCGGTCCATCGTCTCGGTGGCGCTGTTCGTGTGGACCGTTGCGAAGACCAGGTGACCCGTCTCCGCGGCCTGCATGGCGACGTTCATCGTCTCGACGTCGCGCATCTCACCGATGAGGATGACGTCCGGCGACTGGCGCACGACGTACTTCAGCGCGTCGGTAAAGGAGTCCGTGTCCAGCCCGACCTCGCGCTGGTTAATGATCGCCATCTTGTCCTGGTGGACGTACTCGATCGGGTCCTCGACGGTGACGATGTTGGCCTTGCGAGTGCAGTTGATATGGTCGACCATCGCGGCCAAGGTCGTCGACTTCCCGCACCCGGTCGGTCCCGTGACGAGAATGAACCCTTGCCGCTCGTCGGCGATCTCCCTCAATGTCTCAGGCAGTTCGAGGTCATCGATCGTCTTAATGATCAGCGGGATTATTCGCATGACCAAGCCGACATTGCCGCGCTCCTGATAGATGTTGATCCGGAGGCGGCATACGCCCTCGAGCGTCAGACCGATGTCGCGTTCATGGAAGTCAATCCACTGCTCGCGCTGCCGCTCATTCATGAGCGACATAGCGACCTCTTCGGTGTCTTGCTGGGTGAGAACCGCCGCGCCCTCGACCTTCTCGATGACGCTCTTCACCCGCATGCACGGGACGGCGCCGGGCTTGAGGAAGACATCGGACGCATTGACCGCGGCGCCGTCGCGGACGATCTGTTGCCAATCTATCAAGGGACTGGACCTCCCGTGTATTTGCTGGATCCACTCGGCTGAAGCTCGCGCTTCGCCCGGCACGTTGGCGGCCCGCGCAGCTACTCCAGGCCGCTCGGGGAGTCGTCTGTAACCGGATCGGCGTCGCGGTCCAGCGGCGAAGCCGAGAGCCCCAGGTGTTTAGTGCCGCCGGGGCCTTTTCCCTTCTTGTCCGGGGCAATTATCTCCGGTCTCCACCGTGATAGGGCCCACCAGGTGAGTCCCCACCCGAACACGCCGGCACCGATGGACCCCAGCACCAGCAGCGTCCACAGATGCCATGTCGACGGCTGTTTGGGGCCGGATTCCGCCGCTGCTCCGCCGTCCATCGCCGCGTCATCCCCCGGAGTATCGGGGAGCAGGACCTCATCCGCCGTCCGGAACGACCGGTCGCGCATCCGGTACGTGTATGCGCTGACGTTGCCCGTCCTGGTCCATTTCGCCGAGACGAACTCGTTCTCGCCGGAGTAGTCGCCCTCTTCACCGGTGGACTGGCCGATGAGCGTGATTTCAATGGTGGGGAACCGCCGAAACGCGTGTATGAACGGGAAGATGGGGGATACGCTGCCAGCCGCTGCAATTCCGGGCCGCACGTCCGCGATGTAGGCTTGTCCATCGCTGCCATCGGGCACGGGATTCCCGACGTCCCAGCCGGATTCATCGATGACAGCCTTCAGATCTTCCATCGCAGTGCCGACGGTGGCCTTGTCGGGGTAGGTGATGGTCAGCGAGCTGCTGTCGCCGCCCATACCGCCGACGTAGATCTCCACGGTCGTGCGCGAATCGCCGGCTTCGGCTTGGCCGATTGCTCTTGGGGTAAAGTGGGGAAGCGTGCCCGCCAGGCCCGCCAGGCTGGCTACGATCGCCCAACCTCGACGCGCCCGCCGTGCCGGCCGGCCCATCGCGGGCCTCCGGGCGGCCTGGTGTCGCAGATTCATTCTACCGGGGTCACGCATATCCCACCACGCATTCCTCCGGTCGCACGCCCATAGAACCAGCAGAAGGACGGGCGCCGCCCGTCCTTCGGTAGACGTACCCCCGGAGATCTCTCCGGCTGCACGTGTAGGTTTTGGTTGTGGTGGAGCAGGCGGGAATTGAACCCGCGACCTTCTCCATGCCAAGGAGACGCGCTCCCCCTGCGCTACTGCCCCACACGCCCAGGATTATAGCAGACGATTCGTTGCAAGTCAACAGGTTCGGCGGACCTCTTCCGGCATCAATCGCGCCCCTCACCCATACGTGGATTACGGGCGCGTTACAGTACCTTTCTAACGCCCCTTCCCGTCCGCAACTCCGGTCCATTCCTCCGCATCCATCCCCATTTCGCGGGCGTATCGGCTGGCCTCGCGGGCATGGGCCATGTGGATGGTTTCAAGCAGCGCGATGACGCTCTCGCTGACTTCATCATCACGAGCGGCCATCCGGCCGGCGTCATCTTGCCCGCTCGCTCTTGACGTCGCGTGGGTGAGGAGCGGCCGCAGGGCCTTGGAGACGGCCAGTCGGTCCTGGGCGGTCAGCAGATGCGCGTCAGCCGTGAACGCGTCGGCGATGTCGGCGATAAGCCCTCGCAGCGACCCCGCCTCGATGGATCGGCCCATCGGCCCGTGTGCCGCGGCATATAGCCTGCCATACGCGGCGACCCGCTCCCGACAGAATGCCAGCCTTCGCTCGCGCCGCCCCTGCCGCTCCCGCAGCAACTGGCTCACCACGCACCCGACGATCCCAATCGCTCCGCCCACGCACGCGCTGAGTATGTCCATCAGAACCCCCAATGCTCGAATCAGACCACGCTCAAGTCAGCTTGATCGCTTCGTTCCCCTCGGCTCGTCATCCTCATTTCAGTTCTCGCTCGTTCTCTAGACCACCATGCTCGCCACAGCGGAAGTGGACCTCTCCGGGGTTTGTTGGGTGCGTGCCCCAGTGCGTCGCGTCGTGCTCGCACTCATCGTCGTCGCACCGCGTGGCAAGTTCGGGCAAGCGCACGCGCATGCCGAACTTAGCGGGAACCACGTTGTCAACGCCGCAGGTGTCGCTCAGGATTCGGCAGATCCGGTGCCGATGCCTCCGCAGTTCCTCGCCCCACTCACTGATGATCACCAGCTTCGGTGCCCCGCCGCGCCTCACCACCTCGCTGAGAAGCGTGGCTGCTCCCTTGACCCCCAGATGATTCTTGGCATACCGTCCGGGGCCCTGATCTTGGTCATAGAGGCTGCCGATGTGTAGCACTAGCAGGTCCACCCCCTGGTATGCCTGCGCGAGCTTCAGGTTGGGCTGCCACCGGGTGTCGGCTGTAAAGCCCACGGAACAGGGCGTCGGACCATCCAACTCGATGCGCAATCCGATGGACGTGTCATCGCGCCCGGTGAGTTCCTTGTGCCGCGCCGGCGTCGCCGTCACTCGTGCGTCGTGCCACTCCTCTGTTTCGCCTCTGCGTAGCAAGTGGACGTGCGACACGCCTGGCACGGTGGACAGGAGTGATGCATACGTGCCGAACGCCCCTGGCGCGAGCATGAAGTCGGCTTCCGGCTTCTCGCCGACCTCCGTTGCCTCGAAGAAGCATGTCGCCAACTCCGGCACGTCGCCGCTGTGATCGATGTGGTAGTGCGTTACAGCGACCCCGTCTATGTCTCTCAGCGTGATCTTCAGTTGGCGACACGCCTCCGTGAACCCCAGGCCTGGGTCGATCGCCAGGCCCCTGTCCGACCAGTTCAGCAGGTACCCGCCGCCGATAGCAGTATCCTGACTCGCCGTTCGAAGCAACGGGATCGGGGTGAAACTCGCCCACTGGCGGGCAATCACCAACTCGCCCTTGCCCGCGCCCCGGCTCAGCGACGCCTGCCGCTTGATGTTGACCTCCACCAACTCATCTGACTTCGCCTTTGTCTCGGCCATCTCGGCCAGGTCCTGCCCGAAGTCATCCCACAGGCGCCGACAGACCACATCGGGCTTCGCGTTCAGGCACACGGCATCTATCCATTTGGCGTTCGTCTGTGCCTGCGCCAGATCCGTCTGCGCGCTCGCCAGGTCGTAGGCCCTCTCATACGCCCTCCGTGCCTCGTTGTGCCGCGAAAGCGCGGTCAGCGCCTTTCCCTGTGCCTGTCTCGCAAGGGCCTCGATCTTGCCGGCGCCGCAGCCCTTGGCGATGTCCGCCGCCTCCTCGGCCGACTCCAACGCGCCCTGCGGATCATCCGTGTGTCCCTGCAGGACGGACACGTTGCTGAGCGCCCCCGCGACATCGGGCACGAACTCCTCCGAGCCCCCGTCTGCGAGCGTTCGGTAGAGGTCGAGGGCCTTCTGACACTCGTCCATGGCCTCCTGTCGCTCGCCCATGTCGCTGAGGACGCTCCCCAGGTTGTTGTGCGCCATGGCGACATCGTCCCGGAACTTCCCCGGCTCCTCGTCTGCGAGCGTCTCGTAGAGGCCGAGGGCCTCATGGCACGCGCTCTTGGCGTTCTGTTGCTTGCCCACGGCGCGTAGGACGTTGCCGAGGTTGTTGAGCACCATGGCGACCTCGGGTCGGAACGCTGGGGCCTCCTCTTTCGCGAGCGTTCGGTAGATGTGGAGGGCCTTGCCGAAGGCGTGTTCGGCCTCCTGTCGCTCGCCAATGTCGCTGAGAACGTTGCCGAGGTTGTTATACGTCATGGCCACATGGTCTCGGAAGGCTTGCGGCTCGCCTTCCGCGAGCGCCATGTAGATGCCGAGGGCGTCATCGAACGCGACCTTTGCGGCGTGCCGTTCGCCAAGGCTGTCGAGGGCGTCGCCCTGATGCGAGCGCAGGCTCGCCCACAGCGCCGGGTCGCCATCGCGGTCTGCCCAGCCGAGGGCCGCCGTCGCCACGTCATGTTGCGCCCTCAGCGCGACCGGACCGACCGTTGGCGCCACATTTAGGTAGCAGACGGCGGTCGCGCGTTTGGCCGCCTCTGAGACGCCGTCCCCTGCCCGTGCGCCCTCGAAGTTCAGCCGCGCCAGCGGCGTCAGGTCCTCCGGCCGGTCATCCAGCCCGCGAGCCTCTTCGCACGTTTTGCCGAGCCCTATGACATCCGCCTCTGTCAGCGCCTCCGCGAACTCCGGCGCCGTCACGCGCTCGATGGCGTCCTCCAGCGTTCCGCTGGCCGCCTTGATCTCTTCCCAGAGCTTGACAATCGGGTTGTCTTGGGGGAACTCCATACCTGTCGAGCCTCCATGCGCGCCTGGCCGCGTTTGCCGCCTCGTTGCCCATCTGCGATCAGCCGTCGAGGTTGTGTCCTCAGCGTGACGTGTTCCTCGGAGGGACGGGTGCCACCTTGGGGGAATAAGCAAGCCTTCAGCACCGGCGTGGCCGATTCATTGCAGCGCGAATTCGGGGTACGAACATGAAGCTATCAGACCGGGATATTGCGCACCTTCGCAAGCAGCACTGGGGGCGCAATCGCATCGTGATCGACGAGATAACGCGAGATGGATTCCAGTGTCACCTCGATTCCGTCCCATACTCGGGCGGCGCGTTCAAGCTGAGTGACCGCCACATCCGCTGCATCGATGGGCGCGTGTCGGGCGGCGGCGTTCGGCTCGCGGGGTCTGGGATTTATCTCGGCCTCGAAGGCGCGAAGCAGTTCGCCGAGGCCGCGGAAGCCACCGGCGTTACGTACCACCGTGATTGCGGTGCAGTGGCCCGATACGCCCAGGAGCAGGCGGTCGCGCCGGATGATGCTCAACGCTGTGGGCACGAGGCCGCTCAGGCCCTCGCGGATGCTCTGGGATTGCCGTGCCAGGAGGCGCGGCTGGATCGGCCGGCGGGCTTCCACGACGAATTGGTGATCTACTATGATGGCACGGGGCGGTTCGATCCGGACGGGTGCCATTTTCTGCCCCATGGTTTCGTGATCTCCCGCGCTTATCTCGACTTTCACGTGCAGTACGCGGTGTGGGAGGTCCAACTCGCCATATCCCTTGCCCTCGGCGAGAGCGGTTTCGGCGACCTCTTCACCCCGGAGAAGCCTCTCGTCATCGTCGCCGTTGCCGAGACGCCCGAGCAGGCAAACGCCCTGCATGGTGAGATCGCCAGCGTGCCCGCCGCCTACGCCGGCCGCGTGGTGATCGACGGAATGCTCGCCGACGCCTGAGCAAAACGGGACGGCCCATTTGGGCCGTCCCGTTTCGCTACATTGCAGGTTGTAGACCCCGTTACTGTCCCGATAGCCCTTCACCCGGACCCTTCGTTGCCAGGGCGACGGTCGCGTACGGGTTGCAGATCATGTCGTCTTCCTGGCGGCCGAACCGCCATATCCGGCCCATGAGGTCGTCGCGCACCGCCTCGAGTTCGGGCGGCAGTTGTGGCCAGGGACGGTACGCCCCGCTCGTTGCGCTCTCGCCGACGTTCTGCAGAGGCTGCGGGTAGCGGCGCGGATCGGCCAGGTTCACGGTCTCGTGCGGATCGCTCTCCAGGTCGTACAGCTCATCGAAGTCGAATCCATTGTACGTGTACCGCCACTTCTTCGTGCGAACGGTTCGCTGCGAGTAATACAACTCGACCCCGTTCATCTGGAAGTGCAGTTCCTCGCGCCAGTCCGCCGGCGCGCCGGCCTCCGTCAGGAATGGCACTAGGCTCCGTCCCGTCAGATCGTCAGGGACATCACACCCCGCTAGCTCCAGGAACGTCGGCGCCCAGTCCGCGTGGCTGATGAGTTCGTCGTGCATGCGGCCTGGGTTGGCCAGCCCCTTCGGCCAACGCACGGCCATCGGCACGTTGTAACCCTCGCGAAACGCCGGCACGCCCTTGCAGTACAGCCCGTGAGCGCCGCAGTAGTCGCCGTGATCGCTGGTGAAGATGACCAACGTGTCGTCTGCCTGCCCGGTGGCCTCGAGCGAGTCGAGCACCTCGCCGAGCATCATGTCCTCCATCGTGCAGTAGCCCCAGTAGTGCGCGATCGACTCCCGCACCTCGTCCTCGGAGAGCTGGCCCCAATACATGTTCCTCATACGCTGGTACACGCGTGGCTTGTCTTCCATCGTGTCGCGGAAGCTCGACGGCAACTCCACGTCCGCCGGGTCATACATCGTCGCGAACTTCTCGGGGATGATGAACGGGTCATGGGGCCCGCCCGTGCCCACGTATAGCATCCACGGCGCATCGTCTGCCGCGAGGTTGGGCATGGCTTCGATCGCCGATTGCACGACTCTGTAGTCGTGGTTGTTCTCGTATCCCTTTGGACCGCCATCCGGCCGGCCGCCGTAGAGCTGGTAGTGCCCCCAGCCCGGTCGGAAGATCTGCCCGCGCCCGCGCGGCTCATCGGGCGGCGGGCCGGCTGCCATTTCCTCCCACCGGTCCCAGCTCTGGTGCATGTACGAGCCTTTCTTCGCCGTCACGAGCAGCTCGTCCCAACCTCGGTCAGACGGGTCCTCGTCATCCGATACGTGCCACTTGCCCGAGTATGCCAGGTTGTAGCCCGAGTCCCGCAGGCCCTCGGAGAAGCACCGCACGCCGTAGTTCAGTCCGGTGCTCAGCCGCACGGGGTTGGAGATGTTGTTGTGCACGCCATGCCGACTGGGGAATAACCCGGTCATGAACGTAGCGCGCGATGGACAGCAGTGCGCGGTCGGGCAGTAGAGCTGCGTGAATTGCGCGCCCTCATCCGTCAGACGCTGGGCGTTCGGGGTTTGGCACGGGTGGTCGGGATGGATGACATCCGCGACCTCTTGGTCCGTCTGGAAAACGAGTATGTTCGGTCGGTCTGCCATTGCTGCGGAACCTCCGGGGGGCATTGCGGCCAGATGCGCCTTGATCGTAGGTCGGATCTCCAGATCCGACGCCGTGGAGTAGCGACGGGCTTCCAGCCCGTCGGCCTCCGTCCCTTCCTCTACTCCACCAACTCAATCGCCGCCCACGTCGATGGATCATGCCCAAACGGGAGGTGAGGTGGGACGTTCCACAACTGGTGCCCGTGGTTGCAGTCGCTCACCATGAACGTCAGGCCGGGACGCGCGCATTCCGCGGGATCGTAGCCGTTCATGGCCTCCGCGGGAATGGCCAGCTCCAGGGAGTAGCCGTCCTTGCGCGCTTTCGCAGCGACGACGAGCTGGTTCTCGTCGCAGATCGGCGCCTGTTCGCGGGCGCGATGGATGGGCGACTGCCATGCCTTGGGGCTCTTGCCGCCTCGCCCTCCGCCGCGCGGCATCGCGATGAAGTGATGGCAGAACCGCCCGGCCCGCATGGCGTCACGCACGTCACGCGTGTCGATCCACAGATGCAGCGCGTCCGCCTTCCACGGGCGGCGCGGCTCGGACGCAACCTTCTTCTTGCCGCCGACATCAATCGCGAAGTACAGCCCGTCCCCGTCCCACGTCATATACACGCGGGCGAAACCGGGCTCGCCGTCGAGCGCCGCAAGATCCGGCAGCAACTGTTCGTCGCTCCACTCGGTCAGTTTCCCGTCGACGGTCAACTTCCCGCTCCGTCTGCGCACGGGAACGCAAACATCAAACATCGCCCTCGGTGGTAGCTCAAACGCCATGGCTCAATCCCTCCGCCAGGAAACTGGCCGTGGCCGACGCCGCGCGCCCAGCCACGTCCTCCGGCGTCCCGGCGACCATCAAGTCGCCGCCCTGCTCGCCTCCACCGGGGCCAAGGTCGACCACCCAATCCGCCGACTTGATGACCTCGATGTTGTGCTCGATGACGATGACCGTGTTGCCCTTGTCCACAAGCCGGTTCAGCACGTCGAGCAAGCGCTGGACGTCCGCGATGTGCAGCCCGGTCGTTGGCTCGTCGAGCAGATAGACCGTCTTGCCCGTGCCCGGTCGCGCCAGCTCCCGAGCCAGCTTCACGCGCTGGGCCTCTCCGCCCGACAACGTCGGCGCCGGCTGGCCTAGCTCCATGTATCCCAACCCGACATCATCCAGCGTCTTCAGCAGACGGCTGATAATCGGTTGGTTCTCGAATAGCGGCACCGCGTCTGAGATTGGCATCTGCAGGATGTCGGCGATCGACTTCCCGCGGAACTTGATCTCCATCGTCTCAGGATTGTACCGCTTACCCTCGCAGGCGTCGCACGAGACCCAGACGTCCGGCAAGAAATGCATCTCGATGCACCGGCTCCCCACGCCCCCACATGCTCCGCATCGGCCCTCGCGCGCGTTGAAGCTGAACCGGCGCGTCTTGTAGCCGCGGAGCTTCGCCTCGGGGAGTTGCGCGTAGAGCTTGCGGATGTGGTTGAATACTCCCGTGTACGTCGCCGAGTTCGAGCGCGGCGAGTGGCCGATTGCCGACTGGTCGATGTTGATGACCTTGTCGAACTGCTCGGTCCCGGTGATTTCGTCATGCTCCTCGGCGACGCGCCTTGCGCCGTGCAGGGCGTAGGCGAGGTGGTTGAAGACGATGTCATGCACGAGGCTCGATTTGCCCGAGCCGGACGGGCCTGTGACGGCGATCAGGGATCCGACCGGGAAGCGGACCGTGATGTCTCGCAGGTTGTTATGGCGCGCGCCGGTGACCGTCAGCCATCCGTCGCCGTCTTCGGTCTCGCCTCGCGACACGCGCCGCGCCTCGGGTACGGTGACCTGGAGGTCGCCGCTGAGGTAGCGTCCGGTCAGCGATTTCCTTCGTTTCTCCACTGCCGCGCGCGGCCCGTTCGCGACGATTTCCCCGCCATACGGGCCCGCGCCCGGACCGAAATCGACGAGATGGTCGGCGGCCATCAACGTGTCCTTGTCATGCTCGACGAGAATCACCGTGTTGCCCAAGTCCCGCAGACCCTTGAGCGCCTTGATGAGCCTCGCGTTGTCACAGGGATGTAGGCCAATCGTCGGCTCATCGAGGACGTACAACACTCCCGTCAGGCCCGATCCGATCTGTCCCGCGAGCTGGATGCGTTGGGATTCGCCGCCGGACAGCGTGCGGCTGGACCGATTCAGCGTCACGTATTCGAGGCCCACATCAACCAAGAAGCGTAGTCGCCGACGGATCTCCTCCACCACTTCACCGGCCATGTCCTGCTCGCGCGGCGCTAGCTCGAGGTTCTCGAAGAACGCCAGCGCGTCGTCCAGCGATTGGTCGCACGCGTCTACGATCGACTTCCCGGCCACGTACGTCGATGCGGGCTCCGGTTGCAGGCGTCCGCCGCCACAGGTCCGACATGGCAGGTCGCGGATGACGCGACCCATCTGGTGCCGATAATGCCATGACCGGCGGCTCGCCCGCTCGATAGCGGGGAAGAGGCCGGGGAACTGGAAACGGAACCCCTCGCCCTCATACCATCGGTCGCCGGTACCATGCAGGATCGCGTTGCGTTGCTTCGCCGTCAGGTCCTTCCACGGCTTGGTGAGCGGCACTCGGTTCGCCTTCGCGACGGCGCGCGCCATCTGCCCGAGCATCGTCGAATTATCGACCTTGCCCCAGAACTCAACCGCCCCTTGTGCCAGGCTCTTGCGCGTATCGGGGACCGCCACGGCGGGATCGGCGCCGCGCTCCGTGCCAAGGCCTTCGCACTGAGAGCACCAGCCCCGCGGGTGGTTGAAGCTGAATGACTTCGGGTCGAGGGGCTCGAAGGTCCGGCTGCACTTGGCGCACGACGCGCGCTGGCTGTAGGTCTGCTCCGGGCCGTTGGATGTGACGGTCAACAGGCCCCCGGATCGATCCAGGGCTTGCTCGACGGAGTCAGCCAGACGATCTCGCGCGCTCGCCTTCACATCCAATCGGTCGACGACGATCTCCACCACGTGCTTGCGTTTGCGGTCGATCGTGACCTCGCCGCCGAGTTCGGTGACCTCGCCGTCGATGCGCGCGCGCCGGAACCCATCGCGCTGAGCGCGCGCCAGCACGTCGCGGTGCTCCTCGCCCTGCTTGGGTTCGGCGGGCGCCAGGAGCATCACGCGTTGCCCCTCGAAGTCCTCAGCCACGCGCCCGATGATCTGCGACGGCGTCTGAGATTCCACGGGCAGGTCGCAGTCTGGGCAGTGTGGCTCGCCAATCCGCGAGTAAAGCGCGCGAAGGTAGTCGTGCACCTCCGTCACAGTGCCGACGGTCGAGCGCGGGCTGCCCGCGCGCTGCTTCTGTTCGATGCAGATCGCCGGACTCAGGCCGGTGACCTGATCCACCTTCGGCTTCGGCATCTGTCCGACAAACTGCCTGGCATAGGCGCTCAGGCTCTCGACGTATCGGCGCTGTCCTTCGGCGTAGATCGTGTCGAGCGCGAGGGACGACTTGCCCGACCCGGAGACGCCGGAGAACACGGTCATCTTGTGTCGCGGGACCGATGTGTTGATCCCTTTCAGGTTGTGTTCGCGCGCGCCGCGAACGGCAATCTCCTGCGTGTTGCCCAGCACCTCGTCGAACTTCCGGCTCTTGCGCCGCTTCTTGGGTTTCGGCACTGACCGGCGTCGCTGCGACTTGAGGAAGTCGCGCAACGCCTCGCCCGTGTATGAGGTCTCGACTTCCGCCACGGCCTCGGGCGTCCCGCGAGCCACAATCTGGCCGCCGCCCTCGCCGCCATCAGGCCCGAGGTCGATGACGTGATCCGCTGTCTTGATGACCTCCATGTTGTGCTCGACGACCAACACCGTATTGCCCTCGTCGACGAACCGGTGCAGGATATTCAGGAGGTTCTGGATGTCCGCGAAGTGCAGTCCGGTCGTCGGCTCATCGAGGATGTAGAGCGTCCGGCCCGTCGCCCTCTTACATAGCTCCTTGGCCAGCTTGATCCGTTGCGCTTCGCCGCCTGACAGCGTCGGCGCGGGCTGGCCGAGGTGCACGTAATCCATCCCGACGTCGTGCAGCGTCTGGATCCCCCGCGCGATTGGAGGGACGTTCTTGAAGTGCTCCAGCGCCTCCGCAACATCCATCGCCAGCACGTCGGCTATGCTCTCGCCCTTGTACTCGATTTGCAGCGTCTCCTGGTTGAAGCGCGCGCTCTGGCACACCTCACACTCCACCCACACGTCGGCGAGGAAATCCATCTCCAGTTTCACCGCGCCGTGCCCCTCGCACGCCTCGCATCGCCCGCCACGCACGTTGAAGCTGAACCGCCCAGGCTTGTACCCGCGCGCGCGCGATTCGGGCAGCTGGGCGAAGAGATTGCGGATGTGGGTGAACAGGCCGACGTATGTCGCCGGGTTTGAGCGCGGCGTCCGGCCGATGGGCGACTGATCGATGTCGATGACCTTGTCCAGGTGCTCGAGGCCGTTGATGGTGTCATGGTCGCCCGGCTCCGTGTGGGCACCGTTGAGGTCCCGCGCCAGCGCCTCGCGGATGATGTCACCCACGAGCGACGACTTGCCCGAGCCGGAGACCCCCGTGATGCACGTGAACAAGCCCAGGGGGATTGAGACATCGAGGCCCTTGAGGTTGTTCTGCCTTGCGCCGATGACTTCCAGCCAGTTCCCGTTCTCGGGCCTGCGATGCTTTGGCACGGGGATCTTCAGATCGCGCCGCAAGTAGCGCCCGGTGACGGATCTCGGCTCCTGGGCTATTTCGTGAGCCGATCCCGTGGCGACGACCTCGCCGCCCCGAACGCCCGCGCCAGGGCCGAAATCGACCACCATGTCAGCCGCCAGCATCGTGTCCTCATCGTGCTCGACGACCACGACGGTATTGCCCATGTCACGCAGGTTTTCGAGTGTCCGGAGCAGCCGCGCGTTGTCGCGGTTGTGCAGGCCGATCGACGGCTCGTCGAGGATGTAGAGCACGCCGACGAGGCCGCTGCCGATCTGGCTCGCTAGTCGAATGCGCTGCGATTCGCCGCCCGCGAGGGTCGGCGCCGTGCGGTTCAGCGTCAGGTAGTGCAACCCGACATCGAGGAGGAAGCCCAGCCTGGCGCGGATCTCCTTGAGCGCGTCCTCAGAGATCAACTGATGCTCGCGCGATAGCTCAAGCCCATTGAAGAAGTCGAGCAGGTCGCCGATCGATAGCGAGCACAGCTCGGCGATGGACTTGCCCCCCAGCGTCACTGCCAGGCTCTCGCGCCGCAAGCGCCCGCCATCGCATTCGGGGCACGTCCCGGCCGCCATTAGCGCTTCGAACTTCTTCCTGCGGTGCGGTGACTTCGACTCGTGGTAGCGCCGATCCAGGTCCGGGATGATCCCATGCCAGCGACCCTTGTGCTTGTACTCCCAATCGTGTCGCGGGTGCTTGAAGTGGAATTGGATGCGCGTGTCGCCGGCGCCGTAGAGCAGCACCTTGCGCTGGCGCTTCGTGAGCTTGCTCCACGGGGTGTCGAGCTTGAACTTGTATCGTTTCGCGACGCCCTCATAGAAATGCCTTCGCCACCCGTTCTGTAGCGATGGCAGCATCAACACGGCGTCCTCGTCGAGGCTGAGCGTCTTGTTCGGCACGAGGAGGTCGGGCCGGATCTCGGTCTGCGTTCCGAGGCCTTGGCACTTCTCGCACATGCCCACGGGAGCGTTGAATGAGAAACTCGCGTGGCTCGGCGGGCTGAAACTGATTCCGCAATCCGGGCAGGCATATTCGCTCGACAGCGACAGCTCGCCCGTCTTCCCATCCAGCTCCCATTCGGCAATCACCGCGTTCTCGCCTAGCTCCAGCGCCTGGTCGACCGCCTCTGCGAGTCGCGCGCGCGAGGCGGGGGAGAAGCCGGCTTTGCCGATGACGCCTCTGTCTGTCACGATCTCCACGTCGTGGCGTCGGTAGCGGTCAAGCTCCATGACGTCGGTCAGCGATACGTGCTCGCCGTCGACGCGCGCGCGGATGAAGCCCAGTTTGCGCATGTCCTCGAACAGGTCCCGGAACTCGCCCTTGCGCTTCACCGCGACCGGCGCCATGATGTGCACGCGCGCGCCTCTCGGGAGGTTCAGGAATCGGCCGATGATCTCCTCACGGCTTTGCGCGCCGATGGCCACGCCGCAATCCGGGCAGTGAGGCTGGCCGATCGCGGCGTATAGTATCCGCATGTAGTCGTAGACTTCGGTGATGGTGCCGACCGTCGATCTGGGGTTGCGGCCGGCGCCTTTCTGCTCGATAGAGATCGCGGGCGCAAGCCCCTCAATGAGATCGACCTCGGGCTTGCGGAGCTGGCCGAGGAACTGACGCGCGTAGGCCGACAGCGACTCCACGTAGCGCCGTTGGCCCTCCGCGTAGATCGTGTCGAACGCCAGCGATGATTTGCCGGATCCGGACACGCCGGTGAAGCAGATCAGTTGGTTCTTCGGAAGCGAGATGTTGATGCCAACGAGGTTATGCTCGCGGGCGCCGCGCACTTCTAACGTTGGGCGGGGCAATGCGGGCTCCTGGTGGGTGAGTTCAGTTGGCGCAATGGGCATCGTCGAACAAACGTTCGCTATGGTAGCATTCTCTGGCTTGGCTGTCAAACAAACACTCGATGCCGCGGATTCCCGCGCCGCACCTCCTCAGCCCGGGCCGAGGGTGCGGGCGACCGGAGGGCGAGCATGAAGTCGGTCTACCCCATTGGCACAACACTCTATCAGCCCCAGAAGTGTTCCGGCGGCCACACCATTCTTTGGAGCGGACGTCGGGTGGTGTTGATCGACATGAACGGGCGGACGGTCAACGAGTGGCACGCGCGGTCTGACGTCACCGAGGCGTCGGTCGATCGGGCGCGGCTGCTTGGGAATGGCAACGTGCTCGTCCAGCGGGGCGGGATGATGTCCGAAGACGGCGTGCTCGAGGAGATCGCGTGGGATGGCGAGATTGCCTGGCGCTGGATTCCTGAAGGCCAGGTCCCTCACTCGCTCCTGCTCGGACCTCACCACGATGTCTTTCGCAAGCCCGACGGCAACACACTGACGATCTGTCGCGAGGCGGTCCCGGACGAGCACCTCGCTGGCATTCGGGACCCGCGCTTCCAGGGCCAAACGATCTACGGCGATGCCATCGTTGAGGTCAGCCCTGCGGGCGAGGTCGTCTGGCTGTGGCATGCTTACGAGCACCTCGATCTCAACCACGACCGCATTCTCGCGTCGCCCGAGTGGTTCGCGGGGCCGCACAACAGTACCGTCTGCGATTGGACCCATGTCAACACGGTCCAGGCCCTGCCGGAGAACCGCTGGTTTAATGCCGGCGACGAGCGTTTCAGACCCGGCAACGTGCTCATCAGCCCGCGCAACCTCGACACCGTTTATCTCATCGACCGCGAATCATCCCACGTGGTCTGGGAGTATACCGGCGACTACTTCGGCGGCCTCTCCGGGCAACACGAGCCGCACATGATTGAGCCGGGATTGCCCGGTGAGGGAAATATCCTGATCTTTGATAACGGCGCGTCGCCTTGGCGCGACCTCGGCCACGCGGGCATGTCATACGTCCTCGAGATCGATCCCACGACAAAGGAAGTTGTCTGGGTCTACGAGGACAATCTTCGGTTCCACGCGACCTACACCTCGTCCGCGCAGCGGCTTCCCAACGGCAACACGTTGATCTGCGAGAGCGCCGGTGGGCGGGTCTTTGAGGTCACGCCCGAGCGCGAGACGGTCTGGGAGCACGTGGCCCGCACGCCGCGCTCGTACCGCTACCCATACGACCACTGCCCGCAGACCCGCGCGTTGCGCCGCCCCCGCGAGGTGAGCGTGACGCCGCCGCTCAGTCTACGCATCCCGCCCGACGAACCCCTCGACGGTTAAGGAACATTCCCCATCCCCGCGCGATAGTAGGGAGTGATTCTCGCGGCGGTCTGCCCCGGCGTGAGAACTACCCGTGCCTCATACTAGGGAGGGCATCCCCGATGCGACGTTGCGTGCTGCTCATGCTGTGCCTGCTAGTTGCTCTTATCGCGACCATGACCGTCGTTGCCGCTCAGGACGATGACGCCGACGACGGCGACAAACCAAAGTTCTTCTTTGAGAAGGGCGGCGACCTCAAACCGACCGAGGCCCCGAAGACCGCGCCCGACCAGCCAGCGGCCACGGTAACCGAAGTCGCGCCGATCCCGGAAGTCCCGGCGCCCTCATCGTTCGACTTTGAGGCCGCCGATCAGCTCGTGCATTGGTCGGCCACGGACAACGAGGCGATCCTCGACATTCTCGACGATGAGGACATCGCCCACGCCGGAGACGGCTGTCTGCGGCTGACTTTCATGGGGCGCGCGAACAGCTTTCAGCAGCTCCAGGTCCGGCCGCTCACCGATGTGGATGGCGACACGCTGCGTCTCTCAGTCCAGACCACCGCGCCGACCAACATCAGCTTCGGCGTCGTCGAACGCGGGGGCGCCTTCTACCAGCAGTTCCTGGCCACGCCCAGTGACGAGTGGGCCGAGGTAGCGATTCCCCTGAGTTCGCTCGTACTGTCTCAGGACACGGTGGCCAGCGACGCCAACCTGCGGCTCGACGTGGACCAGATCACCGAAATCCGCGTTCAGGACCTCTCGAACTTGGGCGGAGACCTGGGTGACGTGCTCGGGCGCAAGGTCGGGGCTCAGCAGATCTTTCTCGACGATGTCGAGATCATGACGCTCGCCCAGCCGCCCATTGCAGGGGACCCGTTGCTCGTTGATGACTTCGAGGGCAACGCGATCCACGTGCTGGCTTGCGGCGGCCCCCGGCTTGAGTTGGCCGAAGGCGCGGAGGGTGACGGGCTGAGTATCATCTGCGACGCCCGCAAACTGCGCTGGATGGGCGTCGTTCTGGCCTGCGGCTTCCTCGACCTCGCCGAAGCCGAGAGCATCGCCCTGAAAGCGAGCGCGACCGCGTCGGTTACCATCAGCGTCGAGTGCGAAGAGTGGGACGGCTCGAAGTACGGGACGCGCGTGAAGCTCGACCCCGACGCCGAATGGGCCGACGTTGAGGTCCCTCTCGACGAGATGATCCTGGCCGCCGATTCCGACGACGAGAACCCCAGGCTCGACCTCGAGGAGATCCGCGTTGTCGTGGTCGTTGCTGACACGGCGGGTGTCGATGAGTTTCCGCTGACCATCGGGCTCGACGATGTGACGTTCAAGTAAGACGCGTTGTAGCCGGAGAATCGAAATGGCCCTTGGCGCGCTGCCGGGGGCCATTGTTGTTCTGGTGTCTCGACGAGGGTCTACCCAGACGCGGTGTCGTAGGCCCGGGCGGGGGCGGGCGTCACGCCGTTGGCGCCGAGCAAGTCAAGCTGGCGCCCCAGCATGTTCGTGGCCGGCGCGAGTGCCGCCAGGCTTTCGTCAGTTGGCTCGTCGCCTGGCGAGGCGTACAGCGACAGCACCGCCACGACCTCGCCGGCTCGACTGGCTATCGGGAGGGCCGTGACCGTCGCCGTTGCCAATCGCTCGGACACGGCCTCCAGGAAACAGGCCTGCTCGGCCACCGCCGACGCCGACCGCACGATCTGACCTGAGCTGAGAGCCCGCGAGGAGCCTTCCGAATCCGCCGGCAATCGAGCCAGGCGGAAGGCCGATGACAGCGGACCGGATGCCGCCACGGCCTCGAGTTCGCAGTGGCGCGCGTCCACCTCGTAGGCGACGCAGGCGAGGAGTGGTTCTTGCGTGGCCACCAGATCCGTCGCTGCCGCCAGGGCCTGCCGTCGCGCGTGATCCAGGTGCAGTTCCTCGTCCTGGACCGATACGTCATCCCCCGTGTCCGCGGCGAACGCCTGGGCGCGACCGGAAAGCTGGACGAGGACCTGATCGGTGGCATCCGTCTCAGGGGCGGTGGACTCCTCGCTCTCCAGCACTTCCGCGAGCGCCTCAACCACGTCTGTGTCCCAGCTCGTGCCCGCCTCCGAACGCAGCAACTCCAGCGCCCGCTGCGGCGTCCATGCCTTTCGGTACGATCGATCCGAAATCAGCGCGTCGTACACGTCGATGGCCGCCAGGATTCGCGCGCCCATGCAGATCTCGTCACCCGTCAGCCCGTCCGGGTATCCCGTGCCATCGAGTTTCTCGTGGTGGTGTCTCACAATGCTCGAGACATCGGTTGAGACATCCGGACCGAAGTTGATCGGGCGCAGAATCGCCTCGCCCGCCGCGGGGTGGGCCTGGACCAGTTTGAACTCCTCATCCGTCAGCTTCCCCGGCTTCAGCAGCACCCTGTCGGGGATCGCGATCTTGCCGATGTCGTGTAGCACGGCCCCAAAGCCTACAGCATCGCATTCATCGCCCTCCAAGCCCAGGCGCTCGGCGACACCGGTCGCCAGGTGATGGACGCGCTGCACGTGTTCATGGGTGCCGTGGTCTTTCACATCGATAGCCGTTGACAGCGCCCGCACAGTCGCGAAGTACGCTCGGTTCAACTCCTCGGTTCTTGCCAGCTTACCCGCGATGCGGCGCGACTGCGACGTCATCGCCCAGTGGACGACCCACGCGAACGGGACGCCGAGGGCGAACACCCAGTAACCGACTTCCGCGAACAGCGCGTCCAGCACGAACGCGCTCGCCCCGCCTGCGAGATACGCGGGCGCCGTGTTGATGATCTCCAGCCACCACTCCCGGGTCGGGAGTTTGAGCTGTCCGCGCCCGAGCGTGGATGCCACGCCCAGCGAGACCACTGACACGCCCCAGTAGATGGCAACCGCAACGACCACGGCCGTCGCCGACTCCACTGTCAGCCTGTGGACCGGCGCGGGACCTACCATCGGCTCGAACGCCGCGCCGGCGGCCAGGGCCGCCACTACCAACGTCGAGGCGTTGTAGCCCATGGCGAACAGGGGCTGTCGCTGTTGGGCGTCGACGAGTACGAAGCAACCCACGACATTCAGCGCAGCCGCCGCCATGCCGACCGTCGGCCCGCACGTGAACAGGGCGGCGAGCACGACGATGAAGCCTAGCGACAGGGTCGCGACATTCGCGTGGAGGGTGATTCTCTTCGACGCGACGATGAACGCAAGCGCCAGGTAGACCGCGGCCGCGCCGGGATGGCGCATCACGGGCGCGCCGAATCCCCACGAGAGCGCCGCAATACCCGCGGCACATGCTCCCGCGATCATGATCTGCGCGACCCTGGGCAGGTCCGAGAAACGCATCGGCGCGTTCATTTCCTAACGTGCGAGTTATTGCCGTCCGTGGAGTCCTTATACCACACCGTGCGCGGCCCAGCCGGGCGAACGAGAATTCGGGGCAAGTTCTGGCAGGCGTTACAGCCTCGATACATGAGCGCGGCAAACACCATCGTGTGCGACCGGTCAAGGCGAAGTCGTCGCGGCCGACGCTCCGAATGGCGGATCATATGTCCGGTACTCGAAGGAGAGTCCCTATGCCGTTCCGCGCAGTTCTCGTCCTCCTCATCTGCTCTTTCATCCTATGCACCGCTCACGCTGAACTACCCCATCTAAGCAAGATGGACGCGAATCTCGCGTCGATCTGCCGTGACGGCGTGCTCGAGGGTGAGCTGTCAGTGATCGTCCAGGCACGCGATGGGCGGCTCGCCAACGCGAAGACTGAGTTCGCCAAGCTGGGCGGCAAGGTGCGGAGCGAGTTCAAGTCGATCCGCGGGTTCGCGGGCTCCATTCCCGCCGCGAAGCTCGCCGATCTCGGTTCCCTCCCGAGCGTCAGCCGACTCTCCTCCGACGCCGGCGTCAAGAAGATGCTCGACAGCGCGGTCCCGTCCATCGGCGCTCCCGATGCGTGGCGCGCCGGCGCCACCGGCGACGGTGTTTCGGTTGCCGTTATCGACAGTGGAGTTACCGTGCATGGCGATTTCATCAGCCGCAAACACACGGCAAAGGCGAAGAGGGCCATCTCGGCGGGCCGCTGGGAAGAAGCCATGAAAGCCGGTGCCGGCAGCATTATCGGAGGCTACGACTGGGTCAAAGAAGATGACAAGTGGTTCAAGAACGACAGGTGTGGGCATGGCACCCACGTCTCAGGCATCATCAGCGGTACTGGGCTGATGACGCAACTGAAGCGGGAGCGTAAGTTCTACCGCCACTTCACGGGCGTCGCTCCGGCGGCTGACATTGTGAACTGTCGAGTCCTCGACGAGTCCGGTTTCGGGTACGTCAGCGACGTGATAAGTGCCATCGAGTGGTGTGTCGAGCGCAAAGACAAGCTCGACATCGGCGTGATCAACCTGTCTCTGGGCCACCCCATTGCCGAATCGCACTACACCGACCCCCTGTGCCTGGCCACCGAGTACGCGTGGCGCAAGGGCATCGTAGTGGTCGTCTCCGCCGGAAACTGGGGCTACAAGGGCTACTCAACGATCTTCAGCCCTGGAAATGATCCGCTGGTGATCACCGTCGGCGCGATCAACACCATGGGCACGGATGACATCCGCGACGACGAGATCTGCGGCTTCAGCGGGCGCGGCCCGACCGCCATCGACCATGTCGCCAAACCCGACGTTGTCGCTCCCGGCAATCGCATCGTCGCGGCTCGCCGGAAGAAATCTCGGATCGAGGAGAACTACAACTGCAGCAACGTGCTGCCGCTCAAAGACTACATGCGCCACCCCAGGGGGGATGCGCGCAAAGAGTCGGAGTACTTCGTCCTGAGCGGGACTAGCATGGCAGCCGCGGTCGTGTCCGGCGCGTGCGCGCTGATGCTTGACCAAGATCCCGACATCACGCCTGACACCGTCAAGACGCGTCTGATGCTGACGGCCAAGCGCTCGAAGGAATACGGCCCTCTCTGGCAGGGCGCGGGCTACATCTCTGTCATCGACGCCCTGAGATGTAAGATAACCTCCGCCGACTACGCGATGTCCCCCGTCGTGCTTGAGGCCGACGACGGCTCCTATGGCATCGCGCCCGTTCCGTCCTTTGTCCAGGGCGACAACCTGGCCTGGGAGCCGACACCTCGACCCGTGCCGCCGCCCCTGGGCGCCGACGCCCCTCCGTCCGGCAGCTCCGGAGGGACGCTCAGCGGCGAGAATCTCGTCTGGGAGCCCATCCTCAGTCCCCCGCCGCCGGCCGAAGCCTATCAGCCCGTCCTCGATCTGTCGTGGAGTGGCTATGGGGGGTCATCTTGGTGGCCGCAGTGGGCCTGCGGCGCCGACACGTCGCTGCTCCCGATCTACGGCGAGGACTTCGCCATTTACTTCGGCGAGCACGGGCCGAAACCGAGGGACTGAGAGGGGCAATCACTGACGCGCCTGTAGCTTCGCCTCTAAGCACGACGCCGCGCAACGATATCTTATCCGCCGAGTGATACCGAACACCAGTCAGCTGGCAGGGAGAAAGGACAGCCGCGATGCCTCCGAATAGCCGCCGCGATGAGGGCGCCAAACTGAATAAGCTTGCGCTCCCCGCGCCCGCGGTGGCCTTCGTGGCCCTCATTGGCATCGCGGGCGCGGCGCTCCTGGTGGCCTCTTGCGTGAGCCACGTGGGACTCAACGGCCTCGCCGCATTCGTCGCCTCCGTCGCCGCGTTCCTCTGCGGGTCCCAGCGCATACGTCTCTCCAAGACGAGCACCGTCTCCACGGGAGTGGTCATCGTGTTCGCCGCGTTGATGTCTCTCGGGGTCGGCGAGGCCTGCGTAGCAGCGGCGGCCAGCGGCCTCGCTCTGGTCGTGTTCAACCCCGAAGGCCAGCGCAACCCGCTTCTGGTCATCATCTTCGCCGTGACTAGCCTGGTGGTGACGACCGGGGCGGCCGGAACTGCATACATTCTTGCCGGCGGCAGGGGCCAGGGCGTCACGGTTGCCTTCGGGCTGGGGCCCTCGCGGCCGCCGTGACCTACCACGTCATGAACTGCCTGTTGGTGTCCGTCATCTCCCACCTGGCCGGCGACGTGCCGCTGTGGGCGACATTCCGGGCCCATCTCGCGAACGCCGCCATCGCCTTCTACGCCGCGGCCGGATGGGCTGTCCTGATTCGTCTGGCGGTCGATCTATCCGGTGTTTGGGTGATCGCGGCGGGGTTGCCCGGGCTCTACTGCATCCACGAAGCGCTCAAGCAACGCGTCCACGCGATCCGCGCTGCCGTCGACGCCGCCGGTCAATAGCGCCAACCCTCAGCCAACGCCTCGATCGCGTCGCACGTCTCCTGCACGGGATTTCCCTGCCTCATCCGGTCTGCCGCCGCCGCGCACGCTCGGGCAACTTCCTCTGACGCCAGCAGGTCTCCTAGCACTCTCGCCACCCGCGCGCCCGTGAAGCGCCTCGGCTTCAGCGACGCGCCGACGCCCAGGCGTCGCAGTCTCGCGGCGTTGTCTGGTTGGTCGAACGAGAGCGGCATCACGAGTTGGGGGATGCCGGCTTTCAACCCCTGGGCGACGCTGCCGATGCCACCGTGACAGATTAGCGCCGCGCACCGCGGCAGCAGACGCCCGAAGGGCACGTAGTCGAAGTGCCTGACGCGGCTGGGTAGATCGGTCGGCAACTGATCGGGGTATCGCGTCAGTAGTATCCCGTTGCGTCCCAGCCGCTCGCAAGCGTCCGCCGCGGCCACGAAGAACGCCTCCCCATGGATGTTCGCCGAGCCAGGCGTGAAGACGAGCGGCGGCTCGCCGCTCTCGATGAACTCATCGACCTCCGCGGGGAACTCCACCACATCGTCCTCATCGTAGAGCGGGAAGCCTGTCAGAATCGTCTGAGGCGGCCAGTCCGGTTGCTGCGGCGCGTACCAGTCGGGGAACATGCCGATGACGCGGTCTGGCGAATGGACCCAGTCCGTGATGATCCGCCGCGCGGCGGGCAGGTCCAGTTCCTCGAGGATCGGATTGACCACGGGCGCAAGTTGTCGATCCGTCACCGCCTCGAGTAGGCGGGTGAAGATCCGGTTCATCCAAACGGGTGACCAGTCCGGGATGGGGAACACCGTCTCCGCCGGCTGATGGCTGCTCGCGAAGCACGCCGGCTGCAGGTGCGTGCTCGCCATCGGCACGTTCAGCTTTTCGCGCGCGATGCGCATCCCGAGCCCAAGCATCTGTCCGACCATGACGGTCGGCTCGCGCCGGCAGAGCCGCCTCGTCACCTCGTAACCCTCGCGGACCATCGGCGCCACGTATCGCAGCACGGTCGAGAACCCGCGAGTCCCCTGCCACATGCCCGGGTCCCGCAGCGCGTCGTGGTAGCCCTGAGCCGTGCCGACCGGCTCGAAGTCGAGCCCGGCTCGTTGGATCAGCTCCCCAAAGTGCGGGTTGGTAGCGACCGTAACCGCGTGTCCGCGCTGCTTCAGCGCCTTGCCGATACCCACCATCGGATGCACGTCACCGGAGCTACCGGCGGGACCCAGTATGATGTTGAGCGGCGCGCGACCGACGTCCATTCTGTCGTCCTTCATCACTCTCGTCTCCTTGGAACCAACCTTCGCCGCGCCTCTGATCTTCTCATCTCGCTCCAGTCCCTCTATCAGAACGCCTTCATGCGCTCCTCTCACACTGGACCTGGATTCGCTCTAGGAGGCCAGGCCGCGGCTGCGTCCCGTCTCCATGCAACAGCACGTCAAGGAAGGGAGTTCGGATCGTCCACGCGAACCTTCCCTGGAACCATCGGCGGCGATGACGGCGCCGGGGAGCACCGAGTTGCCTGACCACATCCGCACTCGTCTCCGGAGGTCTACATGCCCATCCGCCGTATTAGCCCATTGTTGGTCCTCATTGCGCTTATCGGTTCTCCCTCACTTGCCCAGGACCAGACCCTTGACCGGCTCGGGGAGCTGTTTGAGAAGGACCCGGCTGCTGGTTGGCGTTGGGCAGAGCGGCAGTTCGCCCAGGCCGCCCGCGATGAGGATCTCGGCCGGATGGTGGCGATCCTCGATGTCGCGCGAGTCGAGGAGCTGCGTTACGAGTGCGGACCGGCAATCGACCAAATGGCCGATCAGGCGGCTCTTCTCGCCAAGAACCAGGGCGAATGGGAAGTCCTCGGCGACATCATCTGGGAACCTCACCGGATCGCCATTGAGCAGCGGAACGCCACCACCGAGGGCCCTGCAGTCATCGCCCCGGATTCGGGGCGGCAGATGGTCTACGCGGCGGAGTGTTACGGCAAGGCGGGAGCCGTGCCCGCCGATCTCGAGAGTCTCCTGCCGCAGGCACGAGCCGCCTCGGAGAGATGGGGGCCATGGCACCACCCGATGCCGTGGTGGGAGGGATTCCCCGCCCAATACAAGCCACTGGTCGAACTCATCAACGGAGTACCTGGCTTGGTCGATCCCGCGGAGATGATGGCGGCTATGGCCGAGGCGGTACCGGCCGTCAAGGCGATGATGGAGCAACTCGTGTCCCAGCCCCGCAACCCGCTCACGGTCATCCAGGCCAGCCTCATCTGCGTCCTGCTGATCACAGCGACACACTATCCGGGAGGGGGCGAACTCATACCTCTCTTCTTCGAGCCCATCCATGACGAGGACGGCAAGCCCGTCTCCGCGTCTGTCTCCCCGATCGGCAGATATGCTTCTGCGCGCTGGCTCGGAAGAGATGATCAATACCTGGCGTACTCGCGCGAAGCCACACGACGATTCGGCGAGGCAAGCCGGCGCGGGCAATACAGCATCTTCGACCTCCACAGCGCATACGTTCGAGTGGCCCGGAAAATGGGGGCGTTCGGGCACCACGGGGATGCCATTGCTCTCATGGATCAGTGGCTGCGGATCAACGTCGCATCGATACGTGAGGCCACCGCCGACGACAACCGCGGCCATCTCACCCGCGTTCTCTTCGAGAGAGCCGTTTTCGCTTGGACCCCCGCGCCGCAGCGACGCGGGATCATGGGATTATGGAGCCGTGTTGCGCTGTTCCTGCATGAGGAATACCCCCAGCTCGACCCCTGGTGGGAGAAGGTCAGCCCAGGGCGCGTGGGCACTGGGAGCGATGACCGGATTGTCCTGCTGAAGCGAGGGCTGCAGGGCGCGGTCCGGCAGGCCGGGCCAATCAACGGGCCCGCTGTCCAGTTGGAGGCCGCCGAGTGCCTGATCAGCACCGCCCTTCAGTTCAAGATTCCGGACCTGCAGGCA
>PVBE011839095.1_pt1 | contig 31279 bp, 31 predicted proteins | sample 1631181 | NCBI WGS metagenome assembly PVBE01 (sample SAMN08397723, study PRJNA350692) | Marine metagenome, whole genome shotgun sequencing project. | isolation source: water | place: Pacific Ocean | collected 2012-04
ATGGCGGCGGCCGGGTGCGCGCGCCGAGAGCGTCGAAGAACGACTTGTAGGTGTTCGAGGTCCTTAGCTTCATGCCCTTGAAATCGGCGAGCGAACGCACCGGCTTGTTGCTGTAGATGTTGAACGAAGCCGAGCCGCCATACTGGTTGAGCAGATGCGTATTGGAGTTCTGGGCGAACAGCTTACTGTAGATCTCCCACGAGCCGTTCTTGCGCATCTCAGCCGGGCTTTTGACCGAGGCGACGAAGCCGTTGGCGAGCTTGACCAGATTGCCCATGTAGGCCGGCGGGATGCCGACGATGTCCAACAGGCCGCTCTTGGTGGCGTTGCCCATTTGGCGCGACGGCACGGCCTCGCGGCCGACCACCTGGCCGATGCGGACCAGGCCCTTGCCGTCGGCGTTGACCTTGTCGACGAAACCGTCGAAGGCCTGACGGAAGATCGACTTCTTGTTGCTGATGAAAAAGCCGGCCTTGAGGTTGACTTCGGCGGCTTTGGCGCTGACCGCCAGCATCGAGACTCCGAGCCCGATCGCCACGGCCGACATGATAAAGCGCTTCGACATAACTTCCAAATCCTCCCAAATTGACTGACAAATGTCACGACGTACCGCGACTACAGCATACAATTCGGTGCCGCGCCAAGGCAATCTTGGGCGCTGCGCGGCGCGCTCTCACGCGCCCTCATACGAACCTGAGGATCCAGAGCGACAGCCAGGGCACGTAGGTGATCACCATCAGCGCCGCGATGGCGAGCGCAATGAACGGCATCAGCCCGGGGTAGAGGCTCGATAACGGCACCCGGAACACCGCCTGGCCGACGAAGATATTGAGCCCGAACGGCGGCGTGAACGTGCCGATCGAGAGGTTCATCACCGCGATGATGCCGAAATGGACCAGATCGACGCCGAGCGCCATGGCGATCTCGGCCAGTAGCGGCGTCAGCACCAGGATCGCCGACGCGGTATCCAGCACCGTGCCGACCAGCAGCAGGAAGACGTTGATCGCCAGCAGCGCGAGCCACGGCTCCAACTCGAGGCCGGCGATGAAGTCGACCGCGGTCTGGGCGCCGCCGGTCACGGTCAGCAGCCACGAATAGACGCCGGCGACGGCGACGATGATGAAGATCTGCGCCGTCAGATAGACCGAATCCGCGGCGACGTCGAACAGTTGGCGCAGGCTTACCTCGCGGTGGACCACGAGCGCGACGAAGATTGCGTAGACGCAGGCGACGCCGGCCGCCTCGGTCGGCGCGAACACGCCGGCGTAGATGCCGCCCAGGATGATGACCGGCGCGCCGAGTGCCCAGATACTGGTCCGCGTCGCGGCCAGGAAGCCGCGCCACGAGACGCCCTCGACGTCGCGGATGCCGCGTCGCGCCGCGTAGACGTAGATATAGGCGGCGAAGAAGCCGGCGAGCACGAACCCGGGTATGACCCCGGCCGCGAACAGCTCGACCACCGAGGTCTCGGTGGCGTAGCCATAGAGGATCATGGCGATCGAGGGCGGGATGATATTGGCGATGGCGCCGGCCGACGTCAGCATGCCGGCGGCGAAGCCCTCGTCGTAGCCGCGCCGGCGAAGCGGCTCGTAGGTCAGCGTGCCGACGGCGGCGACCGTCGCCGCGGTCGATCCCGAGATCGCGCCGAACACGGTCGCGGTGCCGAGGGCGGTCAGCGGCAGACTGCCCTTGACGCCGCCGATGATCGACGTCACCCAGTTGACGAGGCGGATCGAGACGCCGCCCCGGCTCATCATCCCGCCGGCGAAGATGAAGAACGGCACGGCGAGAAGCGCGAACTTGTCGATCGATCCGAACATGACTTGGTGGAGCACCGTTGCCGGATCGTCGGAGAAGAACACCAGCACCACCGCCGAGGTGACGAGCAGCACCAGGAAGATCGGAAAGCCGAGGATCAGCAGCACCAGCGGCAGAGCGACCATCGCCCAGGTCATCGGCCCGCCCCCCTGGCCGTCACCGCCGCCGGCCGCGAGCCGGCATCAGTACCGGCCGCCGACATAGGCGCGCAGCCGAAATAAGACGGCGAGCACCATGAAGACGAAGCCAACCAGGATGGCCGATTGCGGGATCTCCTTGGGTACGCCCGCGGTGTTGCTGACCTGGTTGGCGTCGTGGAGAAACGACACGATTTGCCACGATTGGGGAATCACGAAGATGCCGCAGACGATGAACGCGGCCGCGATGAGGCCGTTGATCGCGCGCCGCAACGGAGCAGGCATCCGCTGCAGCATCAGGTCCATCCTCAGATGCGCGCCGTTGAACGTCACCGTGATGGCGCCGATGAACACGAACCAGATGACGATGAATACCAGGATCTCCTCGGTCCAGAAGATCGCGAAATTGAACAGGTAGCGGGCAATGACGTTGGCGAAGTTGATGGCGATGCCGGCCAGGATCAGCGTCGCCATGAGGATGCGTGGCACGGTGACGAAGATCGCCTGAAGGACCCGTCCCGGGCCGGCAGCCTCCGGCGGTGCGTCGGTCATCGATCGTCACGCCCCCTTGAACACGCAATCAACCGGAACCGCCCGGCCGCAGCGAATGGCGCGGGCCGGGTGGGCCGAGAAATCACGGTCGGGTTTAGTACTTCTTGCCGACGTCGAGGATCCGTTTATAGAACGCGTTGGCCATGGGATTGCTCTTGGTGACGTCGTTGCCGACGCTCGCCAGCATCGAACGCACCTTGGCCAGATCGTCGGGCGGCAGCTTGATCAGCGAGCCGCCAAGCTCTTTCCACTTGCCGAGGAAGAATTTTTCGTTGGCATGCGAGAACTGGGTCGCCCGGCCCTGCAGCTTGGGGCCTTCCTCGACGACGATTTGGCGGAGATCGGACGGCAGCTTCTTGAGCCACGCCTTCGACAGCACGCTGGTCGAGATGATCAGCGTGTCGTCGGTCCGGGTCAGCACCTTGCCAATGCTGTTGAACTTGAAGATGACGTAGACCACGGCGCCCGACATGGTGCCGTCGATGACGCCGCGCTGGAGCGCCGGCACCACCTCACTGAGCGGCATCGGCACCGCCGAGGCCCCGAACCGGCGCATCTTCTCGCGCTCGGCCGCGGTTGCGTTGACGCGGAGTTTCAGGCCGTTGAAGTCCGACAGCTTGCGGATCGGCTTCTTGCCGAAATAGTGCGCCGTCGAATGGGTGAACACCGAGGCGCCGACGAGCCCCTTGTCCTCGCCGAGCCCCAGGATCTCCTTGTTGAGCTCGGGATCCTGCAGCACGTCGCCGGCATGGAGCTTGTTCTTGAACAGCACCGTGATCGAGAACAGGCCGTAGCGCGGATCGACGCCGGCGAAAAAGTCGGTCGGTGCGACGAAGATCTGCTGGGTGCCGATCTGGACGCCCTCGATCTGGCGCGCGATCTTGCCGAGCTGGCTGCGCGGGAAGATGTTGACCGCGATGCGCCCGCCGGAGCGTTTCTCGACCGCGTCCTTGTACCACATGGCCCAGTTGTGCTGGACGTCCTTGAAGGTCGCGAGGCCGATTTTCATGGTGAATTCGGCGGCCGACGAAGTCCCGGCCGCCAGCGCGATCATCGCCGCGGCGGACACACCTGTCGCCCACCGCCCAAAGGTCTTGTCACTCAATTTCCGTCTCCCTGATTGATTGTTTGCTTGTTTGTCGGTGTCTTCACCACACGAGGTCGCCCTCGCGGATCAGCAGGTAGCACGGCTCCGATTCGGTGAATGGCGCGTGCGCCACACCGATCGGAAAGCGGAGCCACGTGCCGGGACCGTAGATGCCGTGCTCGTCCTTGAGACAGCCGTCGACGATCAGCGTCTCCTCGCCCATGGAATGGTCGTGCGACGGGATCTGCTTCTCGGGATAGACCTTGCCAAAGCGCGCGACCTCGATGCCGTGGCGGTCGCGGTAGAAATGAATCACGTCGGCGCCGCGATGGGGGAACGCCGTCCATTCCTCCACGTTGGTGTCGATGACCATGCGCTCCTCGTTGTCGCGGAACGGGTTGCGCCGCTTGATGTAGATGACGCAGCCGTCCTTGGACGACGGTGTCTGGCTGGCGCCGGCGGGATTGCGAACGAAGGTGCGCGGACCATACTCCGCGGTGCCGTCCGAATAGGTGCCCTCGAGGACGAATACATCGGTGCGCGTCGTCAGTTCCTCGGCGGGAAGCGCTGCGCCGGCATCGAAACGCAACAGCGCCGTCTCGCGACCCTTCTCGGGGTCGATAATCCGTTCGAGCACTTTCCGCGATACGCCGGCATGCTCCGTATTCTCCCAATCCATCTCGTCGGTTTGCATCACGACGACGACATCGGGATCCGCATTGATCTGAGCGTTGGTAGCCATGGGTCCCCCCTGGTCAAGGCTGGACATGAAAATTCTTGGCCGGTTCTTGGACGCCGCTTGCCGTGGTGCCAGGCGTCGGTTGCCCGGAGTATGCCTGAACAACGCCATGATTGAAAAGAACAGATGACCCAGGGTCGTGAAACGGTCACAATTCACTTAGCGGACCGGCATGATAAAAGAGGGAGGAGCAAGATGTCCGAGCCTGTCGTCGCCCAGAAGTCACCTTACGAGGTGGAGCTCAAAGGCACTTACCGTTACGCGTGGTGCGCCTGCGGCCTTAGCGACCATCAGCCGTTTTGCGACGGCTCGCACACCTCGGCGCCAGGGATAACGCCGGTCGTGTTTACCGCCGAGAAGAGCGAGACGGTGTATTTCTGCGGCTGCAAGCATTCAGCGAAGAAGCCCTATTGCGACGGGACCCACCGTAAGCTTCCCTGACGTTCGCCCAGGGCGGCGGCGGCACGTCGAGAGCGGCCTTCACTTGCCCATGTGATAGAACAGGTTGATGCGCTCGACATTCATCTCGAGCCAGGGGCCGTAGCCGGCCCAATTCTCGTATTTGGGCAGCTTGATCAGCATGCGGATCTTGTCCGGATCGGTCTCGGTCTTGCGCGCCTCCCTGACCGCCGCCATCAGGTCCTCGAGGTACTCGCGCTGCTCGCGGACGGCCGATGCCGGCGCGGTCGGCGGGCCGTGACCCGGGATGATGCGCGTGAAATCGAGCGTCTTCTCGATTTCGCGCAGCGTTCGGACCCAGTCTTGCGGGTAATAGTCCGGCATGTTGCGATACGCGATGGTTTTCGGCGTCACGATATCGACCACGAACAGGATCTTTTCCTTGGGCAGACGCATCACCGTCAGGCACTCGCCGTGACTGCGCCCGAAATGGTGCAGCTCCAGCGTCTTTTTTCCGAGCTTGAGGTCGAAGCGCTTCTTGTAGGTGCCCTCGGGGATGACCACGATCTGGCTCGGGTTGCGCTTGAACTCGTCGATGCATTTGGCGTGGCTGATGAACCGCGCGCCTTCGTCCAGGAAGATCTGCCCGCCGGTGATGTGGTCCCAGTGCTCGTGGCTGTAGACCACGTATTCGACCGGCAGGTCGGTGACCTTGGCGATCTCGGCGCGCATGGCTTTGGCAGCCTGGGGATTCAAGGGATCGGCGACGATCACGCCCTCGTCGGTGACGATGAACATGGTGCGGTGAAAGAAGTATCGGAACGTGTAGACGCCGTCGGCGACCTTGGTGGTCTCGAACGGCTTCATGCCGGCCGGCAGCTGGGCAACGGACGACGTCGTCAACGCGACGGCGGCAAACATCGACAACAGCAGACGGTGCATTGGATAGATCCCCCCCGGGTTCCGACCCGCCGGCGGCCCAGGTCGTGCAACCGGCGGGCGGAGACTACTCGAAAAATCAGGCGCCGAAAATCCCCTGCCAGGCGAGCTTGGTGCCCATCGCGGCCAGCAGCACGATGACGCAAATATCGAAGACGCGCTTCGAGACATGGCGCGCGATTCGGATACCGACTGCCATGGTCGCGACGACGGGGACCAGCGCGATCACGCCCTGGACCAGGCGCTCGGCGGTGAACAGCCCGAGGCCTGACGCCGCGATCGTCTGGAACGCCCCGTAGGCGGTGAAGATGGCCGCGATGGCGAACACCTGGGCGCCCTGGGTGAGGCGCAAGGCGTTCAGATAGGGGATGATCAGCGGCCCGCCGATGCCCATCGCGCCCTGCGATACCCCGCCCGCCATGACGACGGCGGGCGACAGGATCCGCCGATGTGCGTGCGATATGCGAATGCCGCCGTCGAACAGAAGCGAGACGAGATAGAATCCGATCCAGCCGGCCAGCAGCAGCGCCAGCATGCGGTCGTCGAGCGCCGACAGAAGCCAGGTGCCGGCGATCACTCCGACCAGCCCGCCGGCCAGCATCGGCCACGGATTGCCGAGCGCGCTCCGCTCGGCGCGATGCTCCCACAACAGCCAGACGTTGGTCACCGTCGCCGGGATGATCATGACGACAACGGAGTGCTCGACGCCGAAGAACGGCGCCATGACGGGAATCGCGAACAGCGGCAGCCCGAATCCGGTGATCGCCTTGCCGATGGTGCCGAGCGCCAGCGCGACGACAATGATGGCGAGCGCCTCGTAGGACATCACCGGGCGAGGGGCGGCCCGGCCGGCTCGGCGACCTTGATCATGAGCTTGCCGAAATTCTCGCCCCGCAGCAGACCGATGAAAGCGCGGGGCGCGTTCTCCAGCCCATCGACGATATCCTCGCGGTATTTGAGCCGGCCGTCGTCGAGCCAACCTGCAAGGCGAGCGCGGGCAAGCTCGTGCCGGTCGGTAAACTGGAACACGTTGAACGCCTGCATCGATGCCCACGCGGTCATAAGCTTGCCTTGGACGCGCGGGCCGGGCTCGGGCGCGGCGAGACTCGACTGCGAGATGGTGCCGCAGATCGCGACCCGCGCGCCGCGCGCGAGGTTGTCGAGCGCAGCATCTGCGATGGCGCCGCCGACATTGTCGAAATAGACGTCGACGCCGTCGGGACACGCTTGGGCGATCGCCGCGCCGAGATCACTTTTCGCCTTGTAGTCGATGCCCGCGTCGAAGCCGAGCTCGTCGGTGATGTAGCCGACCTTCGGCGCGCCGCCGGCGATGCCGACGACCCGGCAGCCGGCGATCCGCGCGATCTGGCCGACCACCGCGCCGACCGCGCCCGATGCGGCCGACACCAGGACGGTATCGCCGGGTCGCGGCCGGCCGACCTCCAGGAGCCCGAAATAGGCCGTCAGCCCGGGCATGCCGAGCACCCCGAGCGCCGTCGAGATCGGCGCCAGCGATGGATCGATTTTGGTCAGGCCGGTTCCGTCGGAGACCGCGTATTGCTGCCAGCCGAGGCGACCCTCGACGATATCTCCTTCGTGCCAATCGGGGCGGTGCGATGCCACGACCTCGCCGATGATGCCGCCGATCATCACCTCGCCGAGCGGCGCCGGCGGCGCGTATGAGCGCGCATCGCTGATCCGGTGGCGCATGTAGGGATCGAGCGACAGATAGAGCGCGCGGACCAGGACTTCACCCGGCCCCGGCTCGGGAAGTGGCGTCTCGACGACCTCAAAATTCTCGGCTTCGGGATAGCCCGTCGGCCGGGTGGCCAACAGGACCTGTAGATTGGTACCGGTGTTCTCGGCCATTATGCGTCTCCCCACCCCCGAATAGCACGGCGGCGGCTTCCCGCACCAGCGCTTGGCGGGCGGTGGGTCGGGTGTGTTGTCGAACCGTCCCCGTCCGGAATACCATCGCGAGCGCCGTTCGTGCAGCCACGCAGGGAGACGACACATGGGTGAGTTTGCGGTCGGGCAGCCGGTAACGAGGACCGAGGACCCTAGGCTCCTCAAGGGACTCGGGCGTTATGTCGACGACATCGTATTGCCCGGCCAGGTGCACGCCGTGATCGTGCGCTCGCCGCATGCGCATGCGCGGGTTCGCGCGATCGATGCGCTCGCCGCCCGCGCGGCGCCCGGCGTCATCGAGGTGTTGACCGGAGAAGACTACGCCGCCGACGGGCTCGGCGACCTGCCCTGCGACCAGACGCGCTTTCAAGAAGATGGCTCCCCCATGTACCGGCCGGCACGCCCGGCGCTGGTGCGCGACCGGGTTCGGATCGTCGGCGACTACGTCGCGCTGGTCGTCGCCGAGACCGCCGCCCAGGCCAGGGATGCGGCCGAGCTGATCGAGGTCGACTACGAGCCCCTGACGTCGGTGACGTCGACGGCGGATGCGGCGAGCGCGGACTCGCCCCGTCTGTGGGACGACTGCCCCGACAACGTCTGCTTCGTCCACGAGGATGGCGACAAGGCGGCGGTCGAGGCGGCATTCGAGGCCGCCGATCTCGTCGTCACGCGCCGCTTCGTGATCAGCCGGGTGAGCGCGGCGCCGATGGGCCCGCGTGGCTGCATCGGCGACTACGACGCCTCGCTAGATCGCTATACGATCTACACCGGTGTGCAGCAGGCCCATCTTCTGCGCCAGCACCTCGCGCGCACCATCTTCGGGCTGCCCGAGACCCAGTTCCGGGTCGTCGCGCCCGATATCGGAGGCAGCTTCGGGCTCTACAGCAACGTTTACCCGGAGCAGGTGCTGGTGCTGTGGGCATCCAGGCGCTGCGGCCGGCCGGTCAAATGGATCGCCGAGCGGTCGGAGGGCATGGCGTCGGACGACAACGCCCGCGACAATGTCTCTGACGCCGCGCTGGCGCTCGATGGCGACGGCAACTTCCTCGCCGTCCGCTGCGCGACATACGCCAATCTCGGCGCCTATCTGTCGCTGCGCGGGCCGCTGCCGCCGATCGTCAATCTGGGCTCGCTCGCCGGCGTCTACACCACGCCGGCGATCCACGTCCGGGTCTCGGGCGTGTTCACCAACACCTACTGTACCTCGCCCTATCGCGGTGCCGGCCGGCCCGAGGCCTCGACCGTGCTCGAGCAGCTCATCGACGAGGCGGCGCGCCGCCTCGCGGTCGATCCGGCGGAGCTGCGCCGGCGCAACACCATCCCGGCCGACGCGATGCCGTATAAGACCGCGTTGACCTTCACGTATGACTGCGGCGCGTTCGAAAATAACATGGACGATGCCCTCGCCCTCGCGGACTACGCAGGCTTCGGAGCGCGCCGCGAGGCAGCACGCGGACGCGGCCGGCTGCGCGGCATCGGGATCTCGAACACGGTCCACCGCGCCTCGGGGCTGGAGCTCGAAGCCGCGCAGATCCGCTTCGATGCCACCGGCTCGGTGACGCTGATGGTGGGCTCGGTTCATCACGGCCAGGGCCACGCGACGACCTTCACCCAGATCGCCTGCGACCGTCTCGGCCTCGATCCGGACAGCGTCCGGTTCGTTGCCGGCGACACCGACATGGTGACCTTCGGGCGCGGCTCGTTCGCCTCGCGTTCGGCGGCGCTCGGCGGCTCGGCGGTCGCGCTCGCCACCGACAAGATCATCGACAAGGGACGGCGCATCGCCGCCCACCTGCTGGAGGCGGCCGAGGACGACGTCGAGTTCGCCGACGGCCGGTTCACCGTCTCGGGCACGGACAGGGGCGTCGATCTGGTCGAAGTCGCCAAGGCGGCCTATCAGCCGCCGCGGCTCGCGCCGGAGATCGAGCCCGGGCTCGACGAGCTCGCCATGTTCCGCCCCGGCGCGCTCAACTTTCCCAATGGCTGCCACATCGCCGAAATCGAGATCGACCCCGACACCGGGGCGCTCGCGATCGTCCGCTACGTGGTGGTCGACGATTTCGGCACGGTGATCAACCCGCTGCTGCTCGACGGCCAGATCCATGGCGGGCTCGCCCAAGGCATCGGCCAGGCGGTGATGGAGAACGTCGCCTTCGACCGCGACACCGGGCAGTTGCTCGCCGGCTCGTTCATGGACTACTGCATGCCGCGTGCCGACGACCTGCCGAGCTTCGAGGTCGCGTTCAACGAGATCCCGACGCCGACCAACCCGATCGGCGCCAAGGGCGCGGGCGAGGCCGGCGCGGTCGGCGCACTGCCTGCAATGATGAACGCGGTGGTCCATGCGCTGGCGCCGTTGGGCGTCGAGCACGTCGAGATGCCGGCAACGCCCGAGCGCATCTGGCGCACGATCCGCGATGCCGCCCGGCGGGGATAGCTGTTCGGTTGCCGGGAATAGGTTTGTTTTCTATACTCGGGCGAGGTGAGCACGGCCGAAATGGCGGGAGCCCCTTCATGAAAATCATCGATTCCCATTTCCATTGGTGGCCAAGGCCGGTCTTCGAGCGGCTGTGCAAGCGCAAGGGATATCCCCGCGCCGAGGTCAACGATATCGGCGGCTACGCTTACTGGCGCAAGCCCGGCGGCGTGACGCCGCTGAATATCTGGGCCGAATGGTTCGACCTCGACGACCAGCTCGCGCATATGGATTCGCTTGGCCACGATATCAGCGCGGTGTGCTCGATCGGACCGTACTCGGTCCATTTCTCCGACCTGCCGGTCGACGAAGGCCGCGAGGCGGCGCTCGAATGGAACGAGGAGATGGCCGGCGCGCAAGCCAAGCATCCCGGCCGGGTCTGGGCGAGCGCGGCGGTGCCGCTGGTCGACACGAGGGTCGCCATCGAGGTGCTCGACGACGCGGTCGGCCGGCTCGGCCTGATGGGCGCCAACCTGCCGGGCAGCGTCGGTTCCGACCAGCGCATCGACGCCGAGCGCCTGGAGCCGTTCTTCGCCCGCGTCGAGGAGCTTGGCATCCCGCTGTTCCTGCACCCGACGGACGCGGTGTTCCAGGACATGCTCGAGGGATACGATGGCGCGCTGCATCTCACGCTCGGCCGGGTCATCGAGGTCAGCGTCGCGGCCATGCGGCTGGTGCTGTCGGGCGTGATGGAGCGTCATCCCGGGCTCACGGTCGTGATGTCGCACACCGGCGGCGCGCTACCTTATCAATCGGGCCGCATGGACAAGAACGGCAAGTCGGCGAAGCTGCCCAAGCCGCCCAGCACGTATATGAAGCGCATGTATTCCGACACCGTCTCGCCCCACATGGAGGGGATCAAGTTCGCGGTCGAGTACTATGGCGTCGATCACGTCATGTACGGCAGCGATTATCCGTGCTGGAGCCCGGCCGACGCGCTCCGGCTATTCGGCGAGATCGGATTGCCGGAAGAAGACCAGGAGAAAATTCTCTACAGTAACGCCCGGCGAATCCTGGGGCTGCGCGATCCCGAGCAGACGGCACTCCCACAAGGCGCGCTCGACGACGCGCTGGTCTGAGCACGCATGGCCGCCCAGACCGGTCTCGAATATGCCCCGCGAGGCTTGATCGGCGCGCTGACGCCGCAGGCCAACACCACCGTCGAGCCCGAGTTCGCCATCCTGTGGCCGCCCGGCTACGCCATGATCAACGCCCGGCTGACCAGTCCGCACGGCTCGATCGAAGCGCGGCTTCGCGACTACTGGGCGACGACGGAAGCAGCGCCCGACCAGTTCGCCAATGCGCCCGTATCGGCGGTCGCGTTTGGTTGCACGGGCGCGTCCTACCTCGCGGGCAAGGACGACGAGGATGCGTTGGTGGCGCGTATCGAGGCGGCGCGCGGCTATCCCTTCGTCACGTCCGCGCGCGCGGTATGCGATATGCTGCGGGCGCTCGGGGCGGAGCGCATCGGCCTCGTCTCGCCCTATCCCGACGACCTCACCGAGGCGAGCATCGGGTATTGGCAGAGCAGGGGATTCGCGGTCGCCGAATGCGCCGGCGCGTTCAACACGGAAAGCTCGTTTCATCCGATCTACAGCCTCGCGGCCTCGTCGGCGCGCGACGGGCTTTTGGCTCTCCGCGACAAGTCGGTAGAGGCGATCGTCATGCTGGGCACCGGAATGCCGACGCTCGCCCCGATCGCCGAGGCGGCGGGATGGGACGGGCCGCCGGTGATGTCGTGTATGCTGTGTCTCGCGTGGCGGACGATACAGGCGATCAAGGGACGGCCGCCAAGCGCCGAGAGCGCAATGTCGTGGATCAATGGCACCGGTTGGTCGGGGCGGCTGGCGACGACGCGAGGCTAGATACGGCGATGGCGAGCCGCTATCCTGTCACGAGGCAAAAGGGACTCACGCCATGATCGGCACCAGCTGGATACGCGAACAAGGGCTTCAGGACGCGCTGCTCGCCGAGGCGCTGCGCCGGCGCGGCATGGACGACGTGCCGCTGTGGCAGCGCAGGTTCCCGGAACGCGATGCCGCGATGCAGCATTGGAACGATCTGACGCCGCTGCGCGACGGACCGGTCAATCCGGACCGCATCGAGGTCGCCGACAAGAAGGCGATGAGCGATGACATCGAACGCCGCGCCCGCGAGCTCGGCGCCGCCGACGTCGGCATGACCGCGCTCCGCCCCGAGTTCATCGAGCTCGGCGTCGACCTGCCGCATCAAAACATCATCGCCGTGATCTGCTCCGAGGACTACGCCAAGTCGCTCGATAGCCCCGATGCGGTCGACCTCGAGGCCATGAGCACCTATGCCCTCTGCGCCGACGTCGCGACCGAACTCGCCCGGCAGATTCGCGAGGAGCTCGGTTATCCGGCGCTGGCGCACCACAACGGCTCGTTCCAGATCCAGGCGGTCCCGGTGTTCCGCGAGGTTGGCTTCGGCGAGCTCGGCCGTCACGGCAGCCTGATCCACCCCGAGCTCGGCGCCAGTTTCCGCCCCGGCTTCGTCACCACCGACCTGCCGGTCGCCTACGACCAGCCAATCGAGTTCGGCGTCCAGGACTACTGCGAGAGCTGCAATCTGTGCCGCAACAACTGCCCGGGCGACGCGATCCCCGACGACCACATCGTCACCGAGGGGTCCAAGCGCTGGCTGACCAATATCGACAAGTGCTACCCGATCTCGCGCTTCCGCGAATCGTACTGCCACATCTGCGTCGACGTCTGCCCGTATATCCACAAGGAGAACGGCGACGCGGAGAAGCGCGCCATGTTCAAGCAGTACATGAAGGTACGCAGGGATGAAGGATACAAAACCCCAAAAGGAGAGCGTTAGCGCGCGATCCTATCGCAACGTCGAGGGCAGACCGACCGCGACGGTGCCGGTGCTGAAGGAGCTGGCCGAGGCCGCGCTCGCGCTTCTGGCTCGCGACGGCGTGACCACCGACGGCGGCGTCAACCCGGGCGACAAGACCTGGCGGGTGACGACGACCACGCCCGGCGGCGTCGCGCTCGAGGTAAGCTGCTCGGGCCCCGACCTGCCCGAAGCCGTCCCCGACGAGACCATTCATCCGGCCGATATTCCGAAACAACTGCCCTGGGCCGGGACCCACCGGCTGGCTGTGGCGGCGCCGATCGTCGCCTTCGACATCTATTGGCGCGCGGATGCGCCGCTTCGCATCATGACGTTCAGCCGGGGCGACTGGGAAGACGGATTGCTGGCGCTGGCGGGGGTGAGCGGGCGTTAAGATCTCTGCGGCCTAGGCGCCCGAGACACCGGGCCGTAAGATGAACGTCGAACACCGTGGGTATCGCAAAGCCCACCGCGTCCCGATTCGGCTGGTAACCGGAACCACTCGGGATGCCGACGAGTTCGACCGGCAAGACCAGGACATCTGACGCAATGATCGGAGGCCCAAGGCGGCTGTCCGACCATAACCGACGTCGGAGCCTCCGTAAGGTAGGCCCACTGAGGCCCCACATCCGATTCTTGGCCGCGATGGACTTGTTATCAGCCCGCGCATGGTAATTCGCGGTCAACGTGCAGGGAGAAAGGTCGGCCGAGCGGCGTGCCCTGAGGAGGCTAGCGGCGCGTTCAGTGAGAACTGTTTGACGCCACAATCAAGATATGCGCCATAACCCCAACGACCAGTCTGGGGCCATGAGCATCAATACCGCCAGCGTCACCGTACTTCCCCTTGACCTCAGACAGCCAACACGTTTACGAGAATGCGATCGGTGAAATCCCGGGTTACCCGATACCGAAGCCCGCCCGCGTAAAGGACACAGTAATGGTTGAGTGGGTGTTGTTGGTTGTCATCGTATGTTCCATCGTCCAATCGGTATTCGGAATGGGCCTTCTGGTGTTCGGGACCCCGAGCCTATTGCTCATGGGGTTGGGGTTCGCCGAAAGTCTGGGCTATCTGCTGCCTGCTTCCCTCGCGCTGTCGGCCATCCAGGTCTTGGGTCGCCGCCGTCCTCCTGATCTGATCAGCCCAAATCTTTGGTATTTTTGCGTCCCCATGATTTGTGTGGGACTCACGCTTTCGATCGTTGCATTCGGCGACCTTCCGATCAACCGCATCGTGGGCGTCGTGCTCATTATCTCGGTCGCCGGGGCCTTAGTGACACGGTTCCGTAATGCGCTGGTTTGGGCGGTGAAGCGGTATTCGCGCGTGTACCACATGGCGATGGGGTTCGTTCACGGCCTGTCCAACATGGGTGGATCGCTGTTGTCAGTCTATGCGACCAGTATGAGCGGCGACAAGTCGGACACACGCTATGTCGTCGCCTACTACTATCTCGTCTTCACGGCCTGGCAGATGATCGTTCTCCTGGCCTCTGGACAATTGGATTTCTCGTATAATCTCTTGACGCCGATCGTCTCCGTGGCGGTATATCTGGTTCTCGGACGCCGCGCGTTCCGGAGCGCTTCCGAACCGGCGTACAGGTCCTTGTACATGGCCTTCATGGCCGCCTACGGAACCGCGCTGCTGATCGTATGATGACCGGGCCGGTTTCTTCCGGTTGATAGGCACTAAATTTCGGTGGCCCCTGGGTAAGCATTCGAATGTGAGAATTTAGCGCCGCGACCCGCCTCGCCAGCCTCCGGCACTCGACAATGCAAGACCTCCGAGGCCGGCGACCTTCTCGCCCCGCTCTACAGCTGGTTCACCGAGGAGTTTGAACCGCAAACCAGAAGGACGCAAAGGGCCTGCTCAACAAGCTGCCTTGTCCGCTGTGGTTGCAGCTTCGCGCCAAATTTTCTGCCCCAATCATGGCGATCGCCGCCTCTGCCGCGCGTCGCTATCTGCGACCACTTTGGCCTGAACTGCGACCTCGGCGACATGGATGTCGACACCATACATACATCCGTTCCAGTCGAGAATCGCCCTGTCTGCCCATGCCCGCTGATCGAAGAAGAGCGGACGTCAACCCGCGGGAAGGGGACGTCGAAGTGCATCGCAATGTCGGGACATCTTCTTCGCGAGGTGATCACGCTCCAGGCACTACGATTTAAAGCGTGTCCGTGTCCTGGCCGCCGGGCCATCGGAGCCATCGCCGATGCGGGCCTTGGCGTTGGTTACGCCGCGAAGCCCTCGCGCAACAGCCGGCGCAACCCATCCCCATCGAGATCCGCGAGACCGCAGGCGGCCATGGTGCGGCCGTGGGCGTAGAGGTCCTCGCCGACGCCCGCGCCGGCGATCGCGACCAGCCCTTCGGCGACCGGCGCCGCGACGCCGGCCCAACGCGCCAGCGATACCAGAAACGCGAGGCCGTAGACGATGTCCTCGCGCAGGTACCGGTGGGTGTTGAGATCGAGGTCCTCGCGCCAGTCGCCGGAATCGACCAGCAGTTCGTGGCCCAGTTGGCCGTACATGGGCTCCTCGCCGACTTCGCGGTCGTAGTGGTCGGCGAGCGGAAAGTGCGGCGCGCCGTAGCCGAGATGCTCGCGCAGGCCGATGCGCTCGGCCTCGAGCGCGTCGGTGACCGAGCGGATGAACAGCTGGGTGCCCTCGTTGTGGATGTCCCACGTGTCGAAATGCTGGATCGGCCCGGCGTTCAAGAGGATCAGCGGCGGATGGATCATCGGCCCATGGTTCAACAACGCCGCGTCGAGCGCGTCGGTGCGCCGCTCGATCGCCGGATAGGCCTGTTCCAATATGGCGAACGCGTGCTCGCCGAGGCGAGCCGGAAACACGCCGCTCGGTAGCCGGCTCGCCCGCGTCGCGATGGCGATCGAGCCGTCGGGATGCTTGCGCGCGAGATAGGGCAGCGTACCCGCGTCGGCGAAGGCGATCTCGGCCTGGTTGCCGCGATCGCGCATCTCCTTGGCCAGCACGTAGCTGCCGAACGAGCCGGGCGCGAGATAGACAACCTGGCCATCACGAAGATGCTCGGCGAGGATCGGCGCCATGCCGGCTTGTGCCGTGGCCGGCAGTGGCATGACGATGAGATCGGCGCCGGTTATCGCTTCCCCCGCATCCGTCGTTGCCAGGGCAAGGGTGGCGACGCGATCACCTTCCGGGTCCTTGAGCGTGATGGTGGAACTTGCGAGAACCGGTCCGAACGCCTCGGCGTCGCGGCGCCAGAACCGGACATTGTGGCCCTTGTCGGTGAGGTCGGCGGCGGCGGCGTAGCATCCGTGCCCGCCACCGAGGACGGCGATTTCCATGGTCAGCGGGCCCTGATCACGACCTTGCCGCGGACGTGGCCGGTCTGGCTCAGATCATAGGCGCTGACCGCTTCGGCGAGCGGGACCACGGCGCTGACCCGAGGCTCGATGGCGCCGTCGTCGACCAGCTCGGCGAGGCGTTCGAGCGAGGCGGTGTCATAGGCCACCGACGCGTTCAGCACCGTCACGTCGTCGCGCGGCTTTTCTTCCGGGATCGGATCGGCGTTGAGATAGGTCATGCGCCCGCCCGACGCCAGCACCGCATAGGAGCGAAGATGTATCTCGCCGCCCATGGTGTCGAACACCAGATCGTAGTCGCCCGGCGCTTGCGCGAAATCGGTCGTCCGGTAGTCGATCGCGATGTCGGCGCCGAGTTCGCGAACGTATTCGGCGTTGGACGCGCTCGCGGTCGTCGCGACGGTCGCGCCAATGTGCTTGGCGAGCTGTATCGCGATCACGCCCACCCCGCCGGCACCGGCGTGGATCAACACCTTCTCGCCGGCGGCGAGGTTGCCGTGGGTGACCAGCCCGGCATAGGCCGACAGTGCCGAGATCGGCAGCGACGCCGCCTCGACGTGATCGATCCGTTTGGGCTTCCGCGCCAGCATCGTCGCCGGGATGGCGACGTACTCGGCGTGCGTGCCGTCGCGGGTGGCGGTAGCCGAGCCATACACCGCGTCGCCGGCGGAGAGGCTCTCCACCCCGTCGCCGACGGCGAAGACGACACCCGAGACGTCACGCCCCATGACGTGGGGCATCGGGATGTCCACGAAGGACTTCATGTAGCCTTCGCGGATCTTCCAGTCGATCGGGTTGACGCTCGCCGCGTGGACCTCGACCAGCACGTCGCCGGGGCCGGGATCGGGGCGCGGGACATCGACGATCTCGAGCGCGTCGCGGCCGCCGTAACCGCTGATCCGGAGCGCCTTCATGCCTCGACCGGCTCCGGCCGCGGCATGAGCAGGTCGGACTCGGACTCGCTGTCGTCGAGGCGGCGGGCGATGTCGTTCATGTCGAATCCTCCTCGCGGGTTACTCTATTGGCTCGCGGCAATGCCGCCAACCGTCAATAACCCCGGATCAGCCTGTAATTCCGCGATCGCGAGGTATAAGATCTCCGCCGCCGACGAGCCGTGAGGCGACTTCGGCCCGGTAGGGTGGTAGACGGGAGTACTTCATGTTCGGAAGTGTCGATCCGATCCGATCGCGGTTCGTCAGGCCCGCGATCGAATCGCTCGAGGAATCGCTGATCCGCAAGGTCGCTGAGGACAATATCGGCCGCGACGACGCGATCCCGCTGTGGTTCGGCGAGCCCGACCTGCCGACGCCGGAGTTCATCAAGGACGCCGCCGTCCAGGCGCTGCGTGACGATCACGTGTTCTATACCCAGAACCGGGGTATCCCGCCGCTATTGGAGACGATCTCGACCTACGTCTCCCGCCTCCACGACCGCGAGATCGGCATCGACCGGCTGACCGTGACGGGCTCGGGCATGAACGCCATCATGCTGACCACGCAGGCACTGGTCGACGCGGGCGACAACATGATCGTGATCGGCCCGGTGTGGCCCAACTGCGTCGAAACCATCCACGTCATGGGCGGCGAGGCGCGGGTGGTGCCCTTGACGTCCGACGCCGACGGCGCCTGGCGCTTCGACCTCGATCGCGTAATCGACGCGTGCGACGAGCGCACGGTGGGCGTGTTCGTGAATTCTCCCGGCAACCCGACCGGATGGATGATGGAGGCCGACGAGCAGCGCGACCTGCTGGCGGCGTGCCGCGCCCGCGGCCTCGCCATCGTCTCCGACGAGGTCTATGTCCGGCTCGCCTATGACCGGCCGCGCGCGCCGTCCTTCCTCGACGTCGCCGAGCCCGACGACCGGCTGATCGTCGTCAACAGCTTTTCCAAGTCGTGGTCGATGACGGGCTGGCGGCTCGGCTGGCTGACCCATCCGGTGCCGCTCGGCGATGTGTTCGCCAAGCTCAACGAGTATAACCTCGCGGCCCCGACCACCTTCGTCCAGCACGCCGGGGTGACGGCGGTACGCGACGGCGAGGATTTCGTGCTCGCCACCGTCGAGCGCTACCGCCGCAATCGCGATCTGGTCTATCAGCGGCTCGCCGCCATGCCGCGCGTCCGCCTCGCCCGGCCCGAGGGCGCGTTCTACGCCTTCTTCGCCGTCGATGGCATGACCGACAGCGTCGCCTTCGCCACCCGGCTGATCAACGAGGTCGGCGTCGGCCTCGCGCCCGGCCGCGCGTTCGGGCCGTCGGGCGAGGGCCGGCTGCGGCTCTGCTTCGCGGCCGAGGCGGCAACGCTGTCAACCGCCCTCGATCGCTTGGCACCCGCGCTCGGTTGAGCTGCGACGTCCGGATGATGGAATCGTCATCCCTGTTCGGTGGAATCGGCCGGGCGCTTTCCAACCCGATTTTTCGCCGCTACTTCATCTCCAACACCTTCTCGACGGTCGGACGCTGGCTGCATCGCATGGCGGTCGGCTGGCTGACCTGGGAGCTGACCGAATCGACCAGCTGGCTCGGCATCGTCGCCTTCGCCGATACCTTTCCCATGGTGGTGGTCTCGCTCATCGCCGGTGCCGTGGCGGACCGGATGGGGTACCTCCGCGTCATCCGCTTCGGTCAGCTCGGGGCCGGCTGCGTGACCGCGCTGTTCGCCGCGCTGACGCTCACCGGCGTCATCTCGATCGAGGCCGTGGTCGTCCTCACCTTCGTGTTCGGCTCGCTCGAGGCGTTGAGCACGCCGGCCCGCATGTCGCTGGTTCATTCGATGGTCCGGCGCGACGACCTGTCACCGGCGATCGCGCTCGGCTCGGCGATGTTCAACGCCGCCCGCCTGGTCGGCCCGGCAATCGCGGGGGTTCTTATCCTGTGGCTCGACATCGGTACGGTGATGGCGATCAGCTCGCTGACGTTCTTGCAGTTCTTCATCATCGTTCTGTTCATCCATGTCGACGAGTCGGGGCGCGACCGCAAGCTGTCGCTCGAGGTATTCGTCGACATCGTGACCGGCGTGAAATACGTCCTCGCCGATCCCGGCATCCGGTTCCTGATGATCCTGCTCGGCGCGACGGGCATTTTGATCCGGCCGTTCATGGAGCTTCTGCCCGGCTTCGCCGCCCAGGTGTTCGGACGCGGGCCGGAGGGTCTCGCGATCCTGATGTCCTCGATCGGGTTCGGCGGATTGGTCGCGGGCTTGTGGCTCGCCCACCGCGGCCAGACCGGAGGGCTGACCAAGCTGGTGACCCTGAGCCTGTTGATCTCGGGCGTCTCGCTCGCCTTGTTCACGGTAACCGGTTACATCTGGCTCGCCGCGTGTTTCTTGGTTTCGGTCGGCTTCTTCATGCTGCTCGGCGGCATCGGCTCACAGACCTTGATGCAAAACGCGGTCGATTCCGCCATGCGCGCCCGTGTGATGAGCCTGTTCGTCGTCATCTCGTGGGGCCTGCCGGCATTCGGCGCGCTGGCCGAGGGCTGGCTCGCCTCGCTCGTCGGCCTCCAGCCGGTGGTCGCCGTGGGTGCGCTGCTGGCGATCGTCATGTGGCTGTGGGCGCGCCCCACCGGACGCCGCCTCGCCGCGGAATTGGAGCGGGCGGGCTCGTAATCCCTGCCGCCGTGGGCTCGACGGCCGGTCGAGAGAACTCTAGACTGCCGACGCTTGATCATCCGGCGGGCAGGCCGAAACACCGTCCCGGCCGTCTGGAGCTCGAAGAAGGAGGCATACTCCCATGGGCCCACAAATGCCCGATGCGACCGGCCGGTCTGGATCCCCCGCCGCGAGTTGGCGCAGCCGTGTCATGGGTATTTTCGATGCGCTGGTGTCGGGTCTCAACGCCATCGGGACGGCGTGGATTTTCGTGCTCATGGTGCTGATCAACTCGGACGTTTGGAGCCGGGCGATCTTCAATCGGCCGATCTCGGGCATCCCGCTTATCATCGAGATGTCGATCATCGCCATCGTGTTCCTGCAGATCACCGCGGCACTGAGAGGGGGCCGGCTGACGCGGTCCGACGTGCTGATCGGGCGCCTTCTCCGCAATCGGCCGCCGCTCGGCTACTCGCTTCAGGCGCTCTACCATCTCACTGGCGCCGTACTCATGGTGATCCTGTTTATCTACTCGAGACCATTCTTCGCCAAGGCATGGCGGCGCAATACCTACGAGGGGCTCGAGGGCGACTTTACGCTGCCGACGTGGCCGCTCAAGCTGCTGATCCTGATCGGCGCGGTGATCTGCGCGGTGCAGTTCGCACGCCATGTCGGGCTCGATTTTCGGGCGCTTCGGCGCCTCGTTCGGGATCGCGAAATCGATCGTGGAGCTTTTGTCATCCCAGCCGTGGGCACGATCGTCGTCGGCCTGATATTTTTCTCGTTCGGCAACGTCTTCAATCTCAGCTCGGTCGAGGTCGGGGTCATCTCGGTTCTGTTCGTGCTGTTCCTGGTCTATATCGGCGTCCATGTCGGCGTCGCATTGGCGATGCTGTCGTTCGTCTGCGTATGGGTGATCCGCGACTTCACGATCGCGGGCAAGCTGCTGTCGCTGGCCGCCGCCGAGAGCCTGGCGCGCTATGAGTTCGGCGTCATCCCGCTGTTCGTGCTGATGGGGCTGCTGGTCAGTGTCTCCGACATCGGCAAGGACACCTACGACGTCGCCAATCACATCTTCCGCCGCGTCAAGGCCGGGCTCGGCTCGGCAACGGTCGGCGCCAACGCGGTGTTCGCCGCCGTCACCGGCACCTCGATCGCGTCCGCCTCCGTCTTCACCAAGGTCGCGGTGCCGGAGATGTTGCGGCTTGGCTACAAGCCGCGCTTCGCCGTTGGAGTCGTCGCCGGATCGTCGGTCCTCGGCATGCTGATCCCGCCGAGCCTGCTGCTGATCCTCTATGGCATCCTTTCCGAGACCTCGATCGGCGACCTGTTCATCGCGGGAATCATCCCGGGTCTCGTGCTGTCGGTGGCCTATTGCGCGCTGATCTGGATCATGGCGCGCTGGTTCCCCAACCACGTCGCCGAGCCCGAGACGCTCGAGCGCGGGTTCGACTCGGACGCGAGCCTGTTCGAGTTGACGGTCAAGATCCTGCCCATCGTCGTCCTCATCTTCATCGTCCTCGGCGGCATCTATGGCGGGTTCTTCACGGCGACCGAGGCGGGCGGCGTCGGCGCGTTGGGAGCGCTGATCCTGACCATCGTCAAGCGCCGGCTGACGTGGCGGAGCCTGTGGACGGCGTTGACCGAAACCGGCCATGTCACGGCGGCAATTTGTTTCCTGCTGATCTCGGCGCACCTCTACGCGCGGATGATCACCATGACCGGCATTCCCAACGTGATGGAGGCGTACGTCGTTGGCTCCGGGATCGGGATCTGGGGATTGATCGCGATCTATCTGATCACACTCATCATTTTGGGAACTATCCTGGACGCCGGATCGATCATGCTGATCACCGTGCCGCTCGCGGTGCCGGCGCTGATGGCGTTCAATATCGACCTGATCTGGTTCGGCATCATCACCATCATCGCGGTCGAGATCGGGTTGCTGACGCCGCCCTTGGGGCTCGCGTGCTTCGTCATACACAACAACCTCCAGGATGACCGAATCTCGGTCGAGGACATCTTCTGGGGCGCGGCGCCGTTCGCGTTGACCATGCTGGTGGTGCTGATCCTGGTGACGCTGGTGCCGGAGCTCGCCACCGCCTTGTTATAGAGGCGAGTATGACGGGGGATGCGAGCTCAGCCATGCCGCGCGCCTTTCCAGATTCACATTTTCGTGAGAATGTTAGTATGTTCGTAGTCGAAAGGGTGGGGGAGAACCGTCTGCCCGGTTAACTGAGGAGGCCCATTTATGATTCGCACAATACGCATTGCACCGGCCGTCGCGGCCGCAGTGTTAGCGGTTTCGGCGATTCCCGCCGAGGCCAAGACCATGAAGATGACGGTGGTATCCGCCGCGCCACCGATCGTTACCTATGTCCGTGTCTTCAAGAACAAATTCATCCCGGAGGTCAACCGCCGCCTGGCGGCATCGGGTCAGGACTTCAAGGTGGAATGGACCCAGGCCTATTCGCAGAGCCTGGCCAAGTTCTCCGAGGTGTTCGAGACGGTCGAGGAAGGCGTCGCCCAGGTCGGCTTGATCCTCAAGAATTTCGAGCCGTCCAAGCTGGCGCTCGAGCAGTACAACTACGTCACCCCGTTCGTCGACCACTCGCCGGCGCAGATGATCACCATCGACCGCAACATGCGCAAACGCGTGCCGCAGCTCAACAAGGAGTACGGGAAGTTCGATCAGGTGTTCCTGCAAAGCGGAGTCAGCCCGTCGATGCAGCTGTTCACCACCTTCCCGGTCAGAAGGTTCGAAGACCTCAAGGGCCACAAGATCGGCGCTTCCGGATCGATGGGCCTGTGGCTAATGGACACCGGCGCGGTGCGGGTGAACACATCGATGATCAACTCGTTCACCGACATCAAGAACGGCCTCTACGACGGCTATCCGATCTCCGAGGTCCTCGCCTTCCCGTACAAGACCTATGAGGTGGCGAAGCACCTGACGAGGACCGGGTTCGGCGTCTCGCCGACATCCGCGATTACAGTCAACACCGATGCCTGGGACGACATGCCCAAGCACGCCCGCGAGATCTTTCGCGATGTGGCCCAGAATTACGGTGCATGGCAGATGCGGATCGACGGCGGCAAGATCGCCAAGTTCGTCGGCATCATGAAAAAGAAGGGCGTCAAGGTCTACGAGTTGCCGGCGGCGGAACGCAAGCGCTGGGCCATGCGGCTGCCTAACCTTGCCAAGGAATGGGCGGATCGCATGGAGAAGCGCGGCCTGCCCGGGCGCAAGGTGATTCAGAGCTTCATGGCCGAGGCGCGCGCCCTCAACGCTCCGATCGCACGCGAGTGGGACCGCGATTAGGCGTCCGAACGAAATAGCCTGACGGGGCCGGTGGAGGCGACTCCACCGGCCTCTTTCATATCTATATTGTAAGGACAGCTAGGGGATCAGCACGATCTTGCCGTAGGCCCCGGGCTCGAGGACCTCGGCATGGGCCTTCGCCGCGTACTCGAGCGAATGCTCGCGGCCAACGACCGGATCGAGGGTTCCGTTGGCAAGGCCGGCGACGATCGCCGCGTGAGCCGACAACGCCTCGGCCTCGGTCCAGTTCCACAACAAGAGGCCGAGCACATCGGCCTCGCGCGCCATGGCATCGCGCGGGTTGACCTCGACTGTACCCCGGCTGCCGATCACGACGATGCGGCCGCCGCGCGCCACCACCGACAGGTCCTTGCCGAGATTGACGCTGGCCAGCATCTCGAGGATGAGGTCGGGGCCGTCGCCCCCGGTCAGCTCGCGCAGCGTGTCGATGTAATCGTCGCGCCGGTGATCGAGAACATGATCGGCGCCCTGTTCGAGAACCAGCGCCTGTCCCCGTTCGCTGCCGGCGCTGCCGATGACGGTCATTCCACGCGCCCGGGCGAACTGTATCGCCGCGACGCCGACCATGCCGCTGGCGCCGTGGATGAACACGGTCTCCCCCGGAAGGGCGCGGCCGCGCTGGAACAGCCCGCGATAGGCGGTGCCGTAAGGTACCCCGAGGGCGGCGCCCTGGGCGAACGACACATTGTCCGGCAGGCGGAACAGCTCGCTGGCGGGGCGAGCCGCCTTTTCGGCGTAGCAGTCCGTGATTCGCCCACCGACGGTACCGGCCAGATAGACCCGCTGGCCGACCTCGATGCCGGGCGCGTTCTCGCCCACCGCTTCGACGGTTCCGGCGGCATCGCCGCCCGGAATGTAGGGTAGCGCCGGCAACGCCGCGTAGGCTCCGGAGCGAATGTAGGTGTCGACCGGGTTGACGCCCGCGGCCTCGATCCGGACGACCGCCTCGCCGGGTCCGGGCGAGGGATCCGGCGCGTCCTCGTAGCGCAACACCTCGGGCTCGCCCCACTCGTGCACTCGAATTGCTTTCACTGTATATGCCTCCGATGTTCCGGCCGCGTCGTCCGGTCAGATATCCTCGCATCCGGCGCGTCGGCGCAGATACTCCCACGCCCGGTCGCGCCCCACGGTGGCTCCGTAATGGGCCGACTGATGGGCCTCGATCTCACCCGGCGAAAGATAGGTCACCTCGCCCATCTGCATGGCCAGCATCTGGAGCCGCGCGTTGACCTGGGTGTAGATCGAGCACGACACCGCCGTGTGGATCGAATCACCGGCGATGGCGCAGCCGTGGCCGCGCATCAGCACGACACGGTTGTCGCCCATCGATTTGGCCAGGTCGCGGGCCTGGTCGATGTTGACGACCAGCAGGTTGGTGTCGCCGAACTTCTCGCGGATGTCCCATACCGGGACCTCGTTGCCCATGCGCGCGGCGGTGTGAAAGATCGGCCGCAGCGGAACGCCAGTGACGCCGAACGGGATGACGTCGTAGGCGTGGTTGTGGACCACCGAATGGATTTCGGGCCGGGATTCGTAGATGGCGGCGTGGATGTAGCGCTCGGCATAGGGTATCGGGCCGTCCGGGTCGATCGGCTCGCCGTCGAGGCCGAATTCCATCAGATCGTCGAGCGTCACTAGCTCGGGGCTGCGAGAGCGCGACAGGATGAACCGGTCGGGCGCACCCGGCGTGCGCACGCTGATATGGCCGAACGCGTCGACCACGCCCTCGCGGGCGAGGATGCGGTTGGCGGTCACGAGATGGCGCAGGCAATCGATCAATTCGTTCATGAACCGAATCCTTCTTGATCCAAATATCGGTCGCTAGTCGTAGCGGCTCTCGAACTCCAGCACCTCGTCGAAACCCATCAGGTCGATGAAGTCCTTGAAGGCATGGAGTGGCGCGCCGTCGGCGGTGGACGCGCCGGTTTCGCGAAGCGCGGCATAGACCCGGCTCAGCGCCTCGGTCGCGGCGAGGAAGCCGGACGCCGGGAAGATCGCGACCTGGAAACCGAGCGCCTCGAGCTCGGCCGGCGTGAGCACCGGCGTCGCGCCACCCTCGACCATGTTGGCCATCAGCGGCGTATCGAACCGGCGCGCGGCGTCGGCCATCTCTTCGACACTGGCCGGCGCCTCGTAGAACAGCACGTCAGCACCCGCCTCGGCGTAGGCCTCCAGGCGGCGCATCGCCTCGTCGCGGCCGACGGCCTTTTGGGCATCGGTCCTGGCGATAACCAAAAAGTCAGCGTCTTCCCGGCTGTCGAGGGCGACCTTGATCTTGGTCGTCATTTCCTCGACCGGCACCAGGCGCTGGCCCGAGGTGTGGCCGCATTTCTTCGGAAACGCCTGATCCTCGATTTGGATCGCGGCGACGCCGGCGCGCTCATAGCCGCGCACCGTGTGGCGCACGTTGAGCGCCCCGCCATATCCCGTATCGGCATCGGCGATCAACGGCGTCTCGGTGCCGGCGGCGATCTTGGCGGCGCATTCGGCCATCTCGGTGAAGGTCGCGATGCCGGCGTCGGGCAGCCCCAGATGCGAGGCGACGACGCCCGAGCCCGTCATGTAGAGCGCCGGAAACCCGAGACGATCGGCGATCCGAGCCGAGATCATGTCGTAGACCCCGGGTGCGGTGATGAACTCGCCCGCGCGCAGCCGCCCGGCCAGCACTGCCGCCTGTTTCGATGCCATGTTTGATTTCCTGCCGAATGTCGAGACCGACCCGACTATAGATGCCGTGCGATCCAGCCGGCAATCGCGATCACGCGGGCATCGTCGCCGGGCCGGCCGACGAGCTGGACGCCCACCGGCATCCGGTTCGGGCCCTCGTATGCCGGGATCGTCACGCAGGGCCCGTGCATCAGGGTCCAGATCCGGTTGAAGCTCGAATCGCTGACGCCGACGAGGTCGGTGGTCGCCTCGCCCGCCGTGCTCGGGGTTAGGAGAACGTCGACCTCGTCGAACATTGCGCCGAGCGCCGCGCGGCATTGCTCGGCGTGGGTCTGGGCCGCCTGGTAGTCGTCGTCGCTCCAATGCTGGCGCGCCTCGGCGCTCGCCTTGATCCAATGGTTCAGCATGTCGAAATGGTTGGCGAACTCGTCTTTGAGCGCGAGCCCGCTCTCGACGTTCGAGATGATGCCGAATGTGCGCACGGCGTCATCGAACACGTCCGGCAGTTCGGTACTTGCCACCTTGGCGCCTGCGCCGACGAGCGCGCGCTCGGCGGTCTCCATCGCCGCGACCGTTTCGGGCGCGGCACTCTCCCACCACGGGGTGCGGCATACGCCGATCCGGGGCGGCGAAGTTTCGTCGCGCGGCTCGACCGCGGATCCCGTCAACGCGCTGAACACCACGGCTATATCGGTGGCCGACCGGACCATGAATCCAAGCGTGTCGAGCGACGGCCGCAGGTGGCGGATGCCAGCGCGGTCGATGGCGTTCAGGCTGCCCTTGAAGCCGAAGACACCGCAGAACGCCGACGGCAGGATGACCGAGCCGCCGGTCTGGGTGCCGAGCGCCGCAGGCACCATGAAATCGGCAACGGAAGCCGCCGAGCCGCTCGACGACACGCCGGGGCTGCGCCCGAAGTCATGCGGGTTGCGGACGTCGATCGGTACCGGGCTGGCGAACTCGGTGGTCGCCGTCTTGCCGAGGATCACCGCGCCGGCTTCTCGGAGAGCGGCGACGCAGCCAGTATCGCCGTCGGGGCGATGACCGCGATGGATCGCCGATCCATACTCGGTCGGCATGTCATGGGTGTCGAGGATGTCCTTGACGCCGACCGGAACACCGTGCAGCGGACCGCTCGGCGCCTCCGTATCGCACCGCCGCGCCTGGGCGAGCGCGAGCTCGGGCTCGACGAACGCCCACGCGCGCAGCTCGCCGTCGCAGGCGGCGATGCGCTCGAGGCAGTCCGCGACCAGCGCCTCGGACGTGATCTCGCCGGCCGCGATTTGCGCCGCCGCATCTGCTACGCCCAGCGTGTTGAGGCCGACAGGCCCCCGGTCCCGCAGGTCCTTCATCTTCGCCTCCCAGCAATATGCCGTGTTAGCGAACCAGACCCGGTGTCTCCGCGCAAGCCCGATCGGCGGCGCGGGCTACTCCGCCGCCGCCGGCATCGGCGGGTTGGTGGCCTCGAAACTCGGCCGTGACGACATCGCGCCCCACCACCGCATCACGCCCGCCGAGCCGTCGCACATCGGCTTTCCTTCCGGCGTCATGTAGAAATAGAACAGGATCGGCAGCATGAAGAAGTCGGCGATGCTGACGTCGTCGCCGGCGAGAAACGCGTGGTCGGCAAGCCAGGCGCCGAGCACCTCCATCTCACGCTCGATCCGGGGCATCGCGTCCTTGATCTTGGCCTCGTCCGCCGCGCGGTCGAACAGCCGGGGCGCGAAACGCTCTAGTACCACGTGACGGATAATGTCCGTGTCGTAGTTGCGATTGGCCGAGCTGATCCATTGCGTCATCAACGCCCGGCCCGCGGCGTCAGCCGGCTGCAGCGCAGGGCCGTCGAACGCCTCGTCGACGTAGCGGCAGATCGCGGCGGTCTCGTAGCACTTGAAGTCGCCGTGGCTCATGGCCGGGATCTTGCCGAACGGATGAACCGCGAGGTTCTCGGGCGAGCCGATCTGGGTCGGCACGATCTCGTAGGCCACGCCTTTTTCCTCGCAGGCGAGGCGCGCGGTGCGCACGTAGGAGCTCTGTGGAAACCCGTAAAGCTTCAGGTCCGACATCGGTCATTCCTCCCGTAGATATTGCTCGATGCAATCGAGCTTGTTGGTCCAGCCCTCGGTGTGGCGGTCGGCGGCCTCGTGGTTGTGGAAGTTCTCGTGGGTCACCACGATGCGGGTCGCGTCGCCGTCTTCGAGGAACTCGACCGTCACCCGCATGACCTGATCGCCCTCCGGTTCGTCCTCTTCCCAGCGCCACGTATGCACCAGTCGTGCCGGCGGACCTCGTCCGGGTCGGTCCACGCCTTGTAGACGCGCTCGCGCGGCGCGTCGAGCCGGCGCTCGAGCGTCAAATTGAAATCAGTCATCGTCGCGGTTTCCGCCATCTTCCCGTCCTTTCGGTTTTCCATCCTGGTTTGTCGTATTGCGGAGGTATGCCTCCAACGAATCCAGCCGGTCCTCCCAGAACCGCCGATACGTGGATATCCAGTCGTAGGCCGCGTGAAGCGGCTCGGCCCGCATGCCGCAGCGGCGCACGCGGCCTTCCTTCGAGCGCGTGATCAGCCCGGCATCGGCCAGCACCGCGAGGTGCTTGGACACCGCCGGCAGCGACATGTCGAACGGTTGGGCGATCTCGCCCACCGAGGCATCGCCATCGGCCAGCCGCACCAGGATCGCGCGCCGCGTCGGATCGGCCAGCGCCGCGAAGGTCGTCGTGAGAGGATCGACACTATATTTAACCATATGGTTAAATATAGTGTCGATCCCGGTGTCGGTCAATCCGATTTTCGATCGTGCTCACCGTCGCCGCCGCTCCGTTCCCAGCGCGCCAGCACGTATGTGCTCGACAGGATGATGGCGGCGCCGACCCAGGTCCAATTGTCCGGCGTCTGGGCGAAGAAGACGAATCCGATGGCGGCGACGAACGGTAGGCGCATGAACAGCACCGGCGTCACCAGGCTGGCGTCGGCGATGCTGAGCGAGACGGTCATGCAATACTGCGCGCCGAGAGCGACGGCGACAAAGGCGATCAGCGCCGGTGCCACGTCCCACCCAGGCGTGGTCCAGGTCAGGGCGGCGGGGACTACAGCGAGGGGAAGCTGGAGGATATAGCCGTAGAACATGATCACCGGGATCGAATCGGTGCGCGACAGCGCCCGCACCGTGATGTCGCCACCGGCGTAGAACAGCGCCGCCGAGAGCGCGATCAGCATGCCGATGCCAATCTCGGCGAAACCCGGGCGCATGATCACCAGCACGCCGATGAAACCGAGCGCGATCGCGCCCCAGCGGTTGATCCCGACCGATTCGCCGAGAAAGACCATCGCCAGCAACGCGACCCAGAGCGGCGAGGTGAACTGCAACGATACCGCGTCGGCGAGCGGGATCAGCGTAACCGAATAGTACGACGTCGCCATGCCGAGATAACTGACCGCGGCGCGCGCGCAGTGCAGCGGCAGCACCCGGGTCCGGAGCGCGCCAAGACCGGCGCGCCACAGCCACGGGATCATCACCAGCGCGCCGAGGAGCTGGCGCAAGAAGACGATCTCGAACGTCGACATGCTGTCGGACAGATGGCGCACCAGCCCGATCGAAGCCGAGAAACAGAGCGCCGCGCCCGCCATCCAGAGAACGCCGCGGATCGTCCGGCTCATTGCCGAACGGCCCCGACGCCGGCGATTCGGGCGTCGATATGGGTGCTGTAATAGGTACTAGCGCACATGATCGCGGCGCCGACCCAGGTCCAGACGTCGGTGACCTGGCCGAAGAAGACGAAGCCGATCAACGCCGCGAACGGAAGTCGGAGATAGAGCACCGGCGAGACCAGGCTCGCCTCGGCGACGGAAAACGAGAGGGTAAGGCACCACTGCGCGGCAACTGCCGAGGCCGCGAATAGGATGATCAGCGGCAGCTCTTCTAGACTGGGCGTCACCCAGCCGGGAATTGAGGCGGCGAGCCCGACGGGTAGCTGGATCGCATAGCCGTAGAAGACGATCGCTCCGATCGAATCGTGGCCCGACAGATAGCGGTTGGTGACGTCGCTGCCGGCGAACAGGGCGGCGGCGAAGAGCACGATCAGCGTGCCTAGATTCACCTCGACAAAGCCCGGCCGGATGATGATCAGTGCCCCGGCGAAGCCGATGATCGTCGCCACCCAGCGATGCGCCCGGATGCTTTCCTTGAGCGCCCAGGCCGCAATGACGAAAGTGAAGAACGGCAGCGTGAACTGGAGCGCCTGGACATCGGCGAGGGAGACCAGCCGTACCGCGTAATATCCCGCGACCAACCCAGCGTAGCCCAGGACCGCGCGCACGATATGAAAATGGATCTTGCGAGGCCTCAAGGCGATAAGCCCGACCCGCCAGACCCAAAATCCGGCGATCGCGATGCCAAGCACCTGACGGAAGAAGGCGATCTCCCACGTCGTGTAGGTATCGGAGAGAAATCGAACGAACCCGATCGCGACCGAGAACGCGAGCGCCGCGGCGGTCATCCAGAGGACGCCGAGGACCGGCGAGTGACGCGGATCGCCGGCAGCTGGTTCGGTCACGGCGTCCGCTCCCGGGCAGCCACCATCGGCGCGGCGGACACATCTAGGCTCGGAATATCGATTGCTGACAACATCATTGCCCGCATGACTACGGTCTCGGCATCACCTCGCCGCACGCCTTGCAGGTGCGGAACTCTTCGGAGTCGAAAAAATTCTGGTACGCCTTGGAGACCGGGTCGAGGGAGTAGTCGCTGACCACGAAAGTCTCCTCGTGCAGCGGGTGGTCGCATGACGGGCAGAACCACTGGAACCGGTCGACCTCGCCCTCGCGGCGCTTGCGCTCCATGACCAGCAGGAAGGCGTCGGGCGGGAAGCGCGGCGAGTGTGGCACGCCGGCGGCGGTATAGACCACCTCGCCCTGTTTCAGTACCGAGATGTCTTCCTTGCCCTGGGGATCGCGGAAATGAAGGTTCATCTCGCCCTTGATCATGTACATGACCTCGTCGGACGGATCGATATGGAACTCGCTCCGGTACTCGCGGCCGCGCGCCACGAAGGCCAGCGTATCCGGCTGCTGCCAAAGGACACGCACGCGTTCGCCGGTCTCGGCAAGCTCCTGGCAGACGGCTTCGAGATCCGCGATCGGCATTGGCAGCATGGCCCGGTTCCTATCGTCATGGTCGTGAAGGACGGATTATGCACCCACGGTCGGGCTGGCGGAAGTGTTCGCCGCCTCTCCTCAGGTCCAAAGCGAGCGCCGCCAGTGGTAGCCGATGACGGCCGTGAACCCGGTGCCGATGGCGACGTAGACCAGGACCGTCGCCGGATATCCGATCCATCCAATCAGCGCGCTCGATGACAACAGGCCCATCGGAAGCCCGTAGACGGCGAGCATGCGGATGCCCATCACGCGGCCGCGGAAGCGATCGGCGACA
>PVBE012532426.1_pt1 | contig 31279 bp, 20 predicted proteins | sample 1631181 | NCBI WGS metagenome assembly PVBE01 (sample SAMN08397723, study PRJNA350692) | Marine metagenome, whole genome shotgun sequencing project. | isolation source: water | place: Pacific Ocean | collected 2012-04
ATCTACTACGGCGACGGGCGGATCATATTCAGCTCCTCGCGAGTGCAATCGTTCTCGCTCTGCCAGAACTTCCTGGCATGCGCCTTGTACGCTGTGGACGCCGACGGCTCGAACATGCGTCGCTTCGACTGGACGACCCTGTGCACGATCTCGCCGTCGGTGCTGTCCGACGGGTCGATCCTCTGCACGCGATGGGAGTACCAGGACAAGAACATCTTCATGTGGGAGGGGCTCTGGACGATCAATCCAAACGGGCGCCAGCTCAAGCTGTATCACGGAAACACGCTGACAGTGCCTAACTCGGTTTACGGAGGCAAAGAGATTCCGGGGACCAAGAAGGTTGTCGTGACGATGGCGGCCCATCACCATGTTCCGATCGGCGACATCGCAATCGTAGACCGCTCGCTGGGCGTCGAGAATCCCAAGGGCATGACCAAGCTTACCAACGCCACGCCATACAAGGTCACCGTGGGCAACAGTTGGAATCATAAAAACTGGCAGCCGGGCGATCGGTTGTACCGCAATTCGTTCACCGACCCTTATCCGGTTACGAAGGAGTACTCGCTGGTATCCGACGGTCGCACCGGGCGATACCACATAGCGATCCTCAAACATGACGGCCTGGTCATCCCGCTGTACAAAGACGAGAAACTCCAGTGCTTCAGCGCGGTCTCGCTTAACAAGAAACCCGTACCTAATATCATTCTGGGCCAGTGCCCCCAGGAGCCCGGCGAGGGCACGTTCTTTGTGCAGGACGTTTACCAGGGTCTGCTGCGACAGGGCGTTAAACGCGGTCAGGTCAAGCGGTTGCGAGTGCTGGCCCAGTCGCCCAAGAAGTACAACACCGAGGGCGGACGATACCACGACCATTACCCGATCATCGGGCAGGGCAGCTACTACGTGAAGATCAACCTGGGCACCGTTCCGGTCGCCGAAAGCGGGGCGGCGTACTTCAAGGTCCCGTCGAACACCGAGATATACTTTGAAGCCCTGGACGAAAACGGCAAAGAGATCATCCGGATGGGTTCAGTCACGCAGATCACCACCGGCGAGCAGGCTTCCTGCATCGGATGTCACGAAGACCGCCTCAAGCCCTCGCCGGTCAATCCGACGAACATGAAACGCATGAGCAAACCTCCCGACAGGATCACCCCGCCGTTGTGGGGCGCCGGTCCGGTGGATTACGTTAAGCAGGTCCAGCCCGTTCTGGACAAGCATTGCGTCAAGTGTCATTCGGGCGCGACGCCGGCAAAGGGTATCGACCTGTCGGGCGACAAGACGCAGTTTTACTCGATGTCGTACCAGTCGCTGGTGTTCAAGGGATACGTGGCGTACTACTACATCAATCCCGGTCCGACGGGCAACTTTCCGGCGTTCGGCACCGGGTCGTGGGTCAGCAAGCTCACCAAGATCATCGAATCGAAGCACCGCTCGACCAGCAAAGACCACAAGCTGGTCGACGTGGACGACACCGGCCGCCGCCGTATATACGCCTGGATCGACGCCAACGTTCCGTACTACAGCACGTGGGACATGTCGCGTCCGTGGTCAACCGGAGGTCGGGACGCCACAACCATTCCGCCGCCGGCCGACGGTAAGAGAACTCGCCCCAAACCCGCGCCATGGGTCAACAAGCTGAAGAAGATCTGCGCCGAGAAAAAGATCAGGCTGGACGCTCGAAGCCTGAACTTCACCAATCCGCAGTGGACCCCCGACTTCGTGAGGCTGCTGGCAAAGTCCGCCGGCGGCGCTGCAGACGACAAGACCGCCAGGTTCAAATCCACCAAGGATCCCGACTACCAGGCAATACTTAAGGTTCTCAACGAAGCAAAAACAACGCTCCTGGCCCATCCGAGAATAGACATGCCCGATGCGAAAGCTATTCCTCAACCACGCGAGTTCGGAAGAGTTTACTAGCAGGCGACCATGAAAAAGATAATTGATCTGCGAAGCGATACGGTAACCAAGCCTACCCAAGCCATGCGCGACGCCATGGCGACTGCGGAGGTGGGCGACGATGTTTACAGCGAAGATCCCACGGTCAACCGCCTGGAAGCGCTGGCCGCTGAGATGTTGGGTATGGAAGCGGCGGTTTTCGCGCCAAGCGGAACCCAGAGCAACCTTATCGGCCTGCTGTCTCACTGCCAGCGGGGCGACGAGTACATTGTCGGCCAGCACGCTCACACCTACAAATATGAAGGCGGCGGGGCGGCGGTTCTGGGAGCATACAACCCCAACCGCTGGCGTTTGAACCCGACGGTACGCTCGATCTGGACAAGGTTGCATATGCGATAAAGCCCGACGACTTCCATTTCGCACGCACGCGGCTGCTCTGCCTGGAGAACACGCACCGGGGTCTGGTGCTTCCGATGGAGTATCTCGCCCGGGCGGAAGCTTTCGCTCGCGGGCGGGGACTGTCGCTGCATTTGGACGGGGCGCGACTTTTCAACGCCGCGGTCAAGCTTGATATCCCCGTAGCCGACATCGCACGCCATTTCGATTCGGTTTCGATCTGCCTGTCCAAGGGGCTCGGAGCCCCGGTAGGTTCGCTGCTGTGCGCCACCGGGTCGCTGGTCAAGGAGGCCCGCAAGTGGCGCAAGATGCTTGGCGGGGGCATGCGTCAGGCCGGCGTACTGGCCGCGGCGGGCATTATCGCACTGCAGCAGCATGTCGATCGTCTGGCGGACGACCACGCCAACGCCGCCAGGCTGGCCGACGGCATGAGCGGTATCGAAGGGTTGTCGCTCGATCGCGATATTGTGCAGACGAACATGGTTGTCGCCTCGATGTCGCCCGACGTGGTGGACCGCCTGGTGGAGTTCCTTGGCAGCCGCGGTATTCTCATTCTCGGCGGGAAGATGCTCGGCGGACCGGCAATTCGCATCGTAACCCATATGGACGTCACCAGCGAAGATATCGACATCCTGATTTCGACGATCCGGGAATTCTTCGCCGCGAACGCCTGAGGGTATGTTTCGGGGAACAAAACGGGCGTGTCAGGCGTCCTAAAGGGGTGTCGTGCGTTTGGAGTCGCGGCGATTAGGCCGCTTTTTGCAACAAGGCTTCTTGCCCTGCGTTTTTCACTGCTGTACGATGCAACTTCTCGGGCTGCGTCTTACCGAGATTATATTCGAATTTTTGGGCTGTCACGTGATTTGGTTATGGGATTGTTTTGTAACCCTGGCGGTATCCTGTGCGTATAAAATGGACAAGGTGGTGCGATGAAGTTTGCGATAAGTATATTAGGAGCTTTGATACTTTTGGGGATCGTCGGCGCCCCGGCCGGGTTAATCCGCGCTGACGAGACCGAGGATTTCGTCAAAGAGATCATCCAGGACGCCCGCACCGACAGTCAGCGGTCGGCCAAGCTCATGGAAGCCGTCAGCATGACGGGCGACAATGAGAAACTGCAGATCGCTCTCCTGGAAAAGGTCGTTGAATACGGCGCCAAGGGGCTGCGAACCCCCACTGACTACGCCAGGGTTGAAAGGGCCGCCCAACTCCTTGCCCGACGGGTCCCGGAGAAGGCGCCCTATTGGTTAGGTCAGCAGGCCAAGATTTACCGTCGCATGCAAATGCTGACCAAATCCAAGGCCGAAAAAGAAAAACTTGCCGTCAAAGTCGTTGCCCTGCTGATAAAAGCCGGTAACGTAGCCGCCGCCAACGCCGATTGGAAGACCTCGTACGAATCCTACGGCGAAGCCTGGGCCGCAGCGAAACCCTATAAGCTTCTTGTAACGGACAATCTGTCTGTTCGCGTCAGGGCGATTAAGAGTTTGTCCAAGGCCCAGGAGCAGGTCGCCAAATACATCGAATTGCTGAGCAAGACTCCCGACGACGCCGACACCCGATCGAAGATCGTAAACACGCTGCTGGTCACGCTCGACGATTCGGTCAAGGCGGCAAAGTACATCAACGAGGATGTCGACCAGAAGCTGCAGACCTACGTTCCGCTGGCCGGAAAGGATATCTCCACGCTGCCGTTTGCAGAATGCAAGAGTCTCGGCGAGTGGTACTCCAAGGAACTGTCGAAGAACGCCGCTTCATTGAACAAATACAGAATGCTGCAGAGGGCTTTGGTCTACTACAAACGGGCTCTGTCGCTTCACGGCAAGGCCGACATAACAAGTGCGGCGATGAAGCACCAGATATCCCAGATCGGATCGGATCTGGCCAAGCTGCGCGGCGTCGATCCGCTGGCGTGCGTCTACTGCCTGACGGCTGGAAAGACCAAGTGCGGACAGTGCTTGGTTTCGGGCAAGAGCACCGGAAAACTGCAGTGCGCCAAGTGCAGCAGCACGGGCCGAATGAAATGCCCCAAGTGCGACGGCAAATACGCGCTGAAGTGCAAGAACTGCGCTGGCAAGGGCTACATTTACGTGATCGTCAAAAGCTACTACGGCAAGCGGCGCACGTCGAAGAGCTGCACCGCCTGCTCGAGTTCGGGATACAGGCACTACAGCACCAGCAGAAAGCGTTACACCTACGGCAAGTGCTCGTCCTGCAGCTATCAATCACCCCAGGGAAGCGCCACATGCACGGACTGCGCCGGCGGCGGGGGCACGAAGGCCTGCCCAACATGCAATGGTGACAAGGTCCTTGGATGTACTCACTGCAAATAACGCCGCACTCGTAACGGCAGGCAAGGAAGGCCTTTTGTGATGTTAAGACGAGCGATATTCTGCCTGGCGATGCTGCTTGCGGCCGGCGGCGCCCTGAGAGCGGTCGGAGCCGACAGCGAAACTGAAGCCTTTATCCGAGACATAATCAAGGATGCGAGCACCGACAGCCAGCGTTCGACGATGCTCATGGAGGCCGCCTCGCTGACCGAGGGCAACGAGAAGCTGAAGATCGTCCTTCTGGAAAGGTCCGCGCAGTACGGGATAAAGGTGCTCTCAAGCGCCGAAGCCTGCCGGAAGTTGGAGGCCGCCGTAACATATCTGGCGAAATATGATCCGGAAAGAAAGCCCTATTGGCTCGGACGAAAATCGGTCGTCTACGGCCGCTGGAGCTCCTTGACGAAATCCTCAACCGAGAAACGGAGACTGATCCAGAAGTCGCTTGACGTGCTTGTGGAGGCCGCTTCGCACTGCGGGTCGGCTGGCGATTGGAAACAGGCTGCGGCATTCTATAATCAGGCCCAATCGGTCTGTGCGGCAAACCGACTGCCCAATTCCCGCAGGATGATCGCTTTCTTCCGGACATCGACGTATCTCTACAAAGCCCAAACGAAGATCGGCGAGCATATCGCCGCGGTAAAGAAATTGCCCGATGATCTCGACACCCGGTCCGAACTGATCAGGAAATTGGTTACGGTGATGGACGATCCGGGGCAGGCGACCGGGTATCTCAACGATGATGTAGATCAGTTGTATCGCACGTTCGTTCCAATGGCCGCCAGAGATGTCGACGAACTGCCTGCCGAGTCGTGCAAGGATCTGGGCGACTGGTACCACAAGGAGCTGTCGAAGAATGCGGTGGGGGTGGCGAAGTCAAGAATGCTCGCCCGCGCCATGAGGTATTACAAGCGAGTGCTCGACTCGCATGGTAAATCTGACGTCACGTCGGCGGTATTGAAAATGAGCGTCTCGCGAATCAAGTCGGCCTTAGAGCAGCTTGGCGACATTGATCCGCTGCTGTGTGCGTACTGCTCGGCGACCGGCAGGATGGTCTGCACGGGTTGTGCGGGGACCGGGCTGAAGAAATGCCGCCGCTGCCTGGGCGTCGGACGCGGCAAGTGCACGACCTGCGGCGGGACGTGGCGAATGCGATGTTCCCGCTGCGGCGGTAAAGGCAAGATCGTCTCCGGACGCGAGCGGAGGGGCGCTGTGTACTACAAAACCTACTCCAGATGCCGCACCTGCGACGGGAAGGGCGTTACGTATCGCAGGCGGTCCAGCAAGTACGGCTCGTCTACGCGAGCCGGTTCGTGTCCGACCTGCAGCAAGCAGAAGGACGAGAAGCTTCGCGGCACCTCTGCATGCTCGTATTGTAGAGGCAAGGGCGGATCGGGAATATGCTACACGTGCAAGGGGTCCAAAACCGTTAAGTGCAGCCATTGCTCATCGCACTGACGCCGAGCCTGGGGCGAATCTCACGAAAGCAGTTGGTCCAGTTCGTCTATCGAATTGACGATAATCTGCGCTTTTCCACCGACCGGGGTCGGCTTGTGGGAGTGAACCTGCCCGTCCAGGAGCAGTTGAACCGTTCGCCATCCCAAAGCGTTGGGCGCCGCGAAATCCTTGGACGGATTGTCGCCTATATAGGTGCATTTGTCCGCGCCGATCTTCAGTTCCCTACATATCGCTTCAAAACCGGCGGTCGACGGCTTCCAGGCCTGGCGTCCCATCGTTTCGGTGAAGATGATCGAATCGAAATACTGTGCGATGCCCAGCGATTCGAGCTTGAATTCCTGTGCGGGCAGGAAACCGTCGGAAACGATCCCCAGCTTTCTGTCGTGATGAAGTCGGGCCAGCAAAGCCTCCACGCCCGATCGCGGCGTGATCTGAGGGCGATGCTCACGGTAGATCCCCACCAGTTCGACGATCTGTTCGCCGTCCAGGCCCAGAGAGAAGTGATCGCTGAGTGCGTTAAAAGCTCCGTCGGCTTGCCCGTCGAGGAAACGCTTCCATAGCCATTGTCGCAGTTCGTCGGCGCGGGCCGAGTCGTGGCTCAAATGCCTGCTGATCGCCCCGTAACCGCTGAGGACGTAGTCGCGTTCGGCGTAGAGAGTATCGTCGAGATCGAAGATGACCGCCTGGTTTGCAGATGTGGCGCCTGGCATGTTGCACGGTGAGACGGCAGGGGGATTATTTTGAAATCGGTTCGTAGAAACCCGGTAGCGACTCGGGGTTCTTTTCGACAGTGAAGACCGCCTGATCGTATCGCAGCATCATCAGGTTGTCCTTGAAATCAATATTCTTGTCGATCGGGAGTCCCAGCGCTTCCTGCAGGACATAGCGGGGCAGGTTCGCCCCGGCGGCAATCGACAGTGGCGAACCGCCCCCGAATCGCGGATTGACCTCGAAGAATCGCGGCGGGCCGTTCTTCTCGCACTTGCACTGGCAGCAGAACACGCCCCATACATCGCCAAGCAGCGCCGATAGCTTTATTGTATCTTCGATAACGCGATGGTTTCTCATGGTGATGCCCGTTTCGACTTCACCGCTGCGAATTACCATTCGAAGCCGCGGGACTACGCAGTGGACTGTTCCGTCGCGGCCTCGGAATACGTCCACCGTGAACTCCTGGCCCGGTACGTACTCCTGCACAACCAGCATCTCGCCGAAAGTGGCGACGTGAGCCCTGAGTTCCTGGTCGTTGTTTATCACCCCGGTTCCCACTGACGCCGAACCCTGCAACGGTTTGACAAAGCAGGGGTAGAACGGGTCTGTGCGGAACTCTTCGAGCGTCATGGTCCTGATGGTCGCCAGGCCCGCGTCCGACAGGACGTTCTGGAAGGCGGCCTTGTTGCGGCAGAGCTTGATCGATTCTTCGCTTCCGATCATTACCGAGCAGCCGACGGCCTGGAATTTCGCCTGTTGGCGGGCCAGAGATCGTATGTCCAGATCGGTCATCGGAAGGATAAGCGAGATGTTGTGTTTCTTGACAATCTTCAGCAAGTTCGAGATGTATTCGATGCATCCGGCTCGCGGTACTATTTCCGCTGCGTCTGCGGCATGGCAGGCCGGAGAGGCTGCCGACAGGTCGGCGGCCACTATTTTGCCCTTCAGCCCCAGGGCCTCTCGAGCCTGGCGAAATGAGTCCAGCAGCGCCACGCGACGCCCGGCGCAGGTAAACAGGATATTGAACTCTTGCTTACTGATCGTTCTCATACTCCCTGTCGCTACTGTATTGCTTCTCGTACACTTCGTTGCGCGGGCGGAAGATATTGCCAGCCGTCCGTAAAATGATTCGCAGATCGAACCAGAAACTGCGATTATCCACATAGTGGACGTCCATTTCAATCTTCTCTTCGATAGTAAGTTGACCGCGTCCGTATGCTTGGGCGTATCCGGTGATGCCCGGACGCACCTCCAGGCGCCTCCGCTGCACGTCATCCCATTCGGCGGCCTGTCGCTCGTACAGCGGCCTGGGACCCACCAGACTCATCTGGCCGGCCAGTACGTTGAACACCTGCGGCAGTTCGTCCAGGCTCGTTTCGCGGAGGAACTTGCCCAGGCGAGTAAGTCTCGGGTCGTCTCCTGAATGGGGCGAACTGCCGTAAGGGTCAGAGTCGTCTCGCATCGTGCGAAACTTCAGTATGGTAAATGGTTTACCGTTTCGCCCGGCTCGTCGCTGGCGGAAAATAGCCTTACCCGGTGAGCAGACGCGAATAAGAAACGCGATCAGCAGCATCGGTACAAGCAGTACGATGAGGACCAGAACCGATACCAGTATGTCGAAAATCCGTTTGATCATATAACCTATCGTCGCCCTGAGGGACAAGGGATAGTAAGACAATCGGCTATCTAGTCGGAAAACCTTATATGTCTCTGAAAAACAGGCTCTTGCACCGTGTCGGCGGATATGTGTTTTGACGGGTTATTTGACTCTGCCCAGGCGAATTTTTATCTCGCGAGCTGGTTTTCCTATCGGTTCGATCACTTTTAGCGTCACCAGATCGCCGGGTTTCTTTGATTGTACGATTTTCAACAGGTTATCGAGATATGAAACTGGTTTTCCGTCGATTTCCATGATCAGCGTTTCGGAGGTCATGCCGGCTTTGTCCAGCGGTCCGCCCTTGTCGATACGCGGGGTTACAATCCCTCGGGCGCCTTTGGGCAGGCGGGCGATGAAACCCGAGCTTTGCGTCCACAACTCCTCCATCGCCGCACCAAGCGTGGCGACCTGGCGATCTCCGCCATCGGCCAGCAGCTTTGCTATCGCGTCCGGCGGCGCCGCGAACGCTATTCCCACCCACGATTTATCCGTGTTGTTCAGGTAACCGCTTTGCACGCCGACAACCCGACCGCGCGAGTCGGTCCAGCATCCGCCCGAAGAGCCCACAGGCGACGCTCCGTCCATATATATGCATCGAATGTAGCACCCGAGCGTCGTCTGCCAGCAGAACGACGGCTTGCTGCGGGCCACTGACCCTTTGAGCACCAACCCGTGACGCCATATCGGGGAACTCGACAACATAACGTCCGACAATGCATCCGGCATGCGTCGGGACACTTCCAGACTCGGATAGCCCCAACCCCTTTTCTCCACACGCAGCAGCGCCAGGTCGTGTCCGCGATCGGTCGCTATTGTCTTGGCCGGAATCCGCCCTATGGTGGGCGAGATCACCTCGATATGCTTGCCCTCGCCGCCCTTGACCACGTGACAGGCCGTCAGCACCACGCCGTCAGGGTCTACGAAGCACCCCGAACCGGTCATGCGGCCGTCGATCAGGATCTCCACTGAAGCTCGATGCAGTTTGGTATAGAGCGATTCGGGCGTTGTGACGCCGCGACTGGCCCGGGCGCCTCGATTTCCCATATACCCAACAACTATCGCCGCTGACAAAGCGGCAGCGGCGCAAACCCGGCCTACAGTTGACAATCTCATTGCAATTCTCCAATCGGCGCAGATCACGCGCCGCGGAGAGCAAAGTACCATACGCCCGAGCCCCACGCAACCGACTCGCGAGCCAGGGTTACAATAGGTTCACAGTTTTTCACGATGTGAGCTGCCCGACAGATCGGGCGAACTGATATTTGGCAACTATGCAGAGTGGGTATAAGGTATGATATAAGAATAGGTTAGCCTTGTGAGATTCGCGTGATGATCTAATCAGCGTGCTGTCTACGGTATGTCACAGGCGCCTGAGCTGTAACCCTTGTCGTCCGGCGGGGCGATCGGGAGATTCATTGGGTTCGGTGCTTGTCTTGTTTGTGGGTTTGCTGGTATTCTGATGTTCTAAAGCAACCCGCACAGACTCCCAGCCGACGGAGATACGCGATGAACAATTGGAAGATCGCCCTGGTGCTCGTTTTGCTGTTTACGGTGTCCGTTTCGACTTATGGCCAGGAGCCTGCCGGCGGGTTGCCCGCTCGGGCGGGGGTGTCCGGCGGCGTGGCGGTTCATCTCGGTTGCGGTGACGGTAAGCTAACCGCCGCCCTGCACACCGACGATCGTCTGCTGGTCTGCGGGCTGGACACTGACGCTGCGGTCGTTGCGAAAGCCCAGGAGCATATCGACTCGCTCGGACTGTACGGGAAAGTCACCGCCGAGCGGTATGACGGTAAGAATCTGCCGTATGGCGACAATATCGTCAATCTGGTCGTTATCGACTCGGCCGCTAATGTCACAGCCGCCGAGATCGTTCGCGTGCTGACTCCGCGCGGCGTGGCGTTGATCAAGTCCGATTCGGCGCTGCTGAACGATTCGGGGCTTGAAAAGGGTCCGAAGATCGGCGCCTTGGCCAAATACATCAAGCCCTGGCCGGCGGATATCGACCAGTGGACGCACTTCCTTTACGACGCCTCGGGCAATGCGGTCAGCAAGGACAAGAAAGTCGGCCATCCCCGCCGCCTGCAGTGGTGGGCCGGGCCCAAACACGCTCGCCATCACGACGCGCTGGCCAGCCTCAGCGCCATGACAACCAGCAACGGGCGGATCTTCTATATTTATGATGAAGGTTCGATATCCGTAGTCCATCGCCCGCCGGATTGGAAGTTGATCGCACGCGACGCGTTCAACGGCAAGCTCCTCTGGAAGCGATCGATCCCGACCTGGATGACGCACCTGTACAACTTCCGGGCCGGGCCCAAGCAGCTCCCGCGCCGATTGGTCTCCGTGGGCGACTGTGTATACGTGACGCTCGGCTTTGACGCCCCGGTGCTGAAGCTCGACGCGGCGACCGGCAAGACGCTGGCGACCTATCCCGATTCGGACAAGGCCGAGGAGATCATCTATCACAACGGCATGCTGCTGGCTGTCATCGGCGATCCGAACATCCTGATCGAGAAGTCCGACAAGTGCTTCGGATACTGGCAACTGTCGGTCGACGATAAGGCTACCGTCGCCAAGTCGATAATCGCATACGACGCCCGGACCGCAAAGAAACTCTGGTCGGCGACCGGGGAGAACCTAAAGCGAATCACGCCGCTGTCGCTGTGCGCGCGGGGCGACAACGTGTTCTACCTCGATAGCGGCCAGCTCCACTGCCTGTCGGCTGAAAGCGGCAGGCAGAAATGGGCCTCTGAGTTCAAGACCGAGGGCCTGTTCATTCGCAGCTACGCCCCGACGGTGGTGGTCCGCGACGACGTGATCATGGTCCTTACCTGGAACCGCCTGCACGGGTTCGCCGTAAAGGATGGCAAGGTCCTCTGGGAGAACAAGGGCTCGATAGGTTTCGGTTCGCCTGGCGACCTGTTCGTTATCGGCGAAAAAGCGTGGACCGCCCCGATGCGGAAGTCCATCTGGCGAAAGAGCAGGACCAACAAGAAGGGCATGGTCACCACGGGAATCAGCATACCCGGCGACAACTTCCTGAAGAACGCCAAGACCGGCGTCGGGGTGGATATCAAGACCGGCGAGGTCACGGATGAACTTCCGTTCGTTCGCAACCAGCACCACCACCGCTGCTACCGCAACAAGGCCACCGAGAAGTATGTCCTGATCGGGCACAGCGGTATACAACTCGTCGACATTAAGACAAAGATCAACGCGACCAACCAGTGGGTCCGCGGGATTTGCCAATACGGGATCATGCCCGCCAACGGTTACATCTACGTGCCGCCGGACCCGTGCCAATGCTACAACAGCATGCGGATCAACGGGTTCTTCGCAATAATGGAATCCAGCAGCGCCGACGATATCGAGATCAAGCCCGCCCTGGAGAAGGGACCGGCGTACACCGACGTTTCAGGGCGGAAAGACTCTCCGTCGCCCGACGTTCTCGATTCGACAAGCGGCTGGCCGACCTATCGCGGCGATATCGCCCGCAGCGGTTCGGCCAGGTGCAAACTCGGCGACAAGCTCACCCGTAAATGGTCGGTCAAGCTCGGCGATGATCTCACCTCGCCGGTTATTTCGGGCGACAAGGTCATCGTCGCCCGGAAGGACGCCTACACGGTCTACTGCCTGTCTCGCACCGACGGGAAGCTGAAGTGGAAGTTCCACGCCGGCGGTCCTATCGATTCGCCTCCGACGGTCTACAAGGGCCTGTGCGTTGTCGGATGTCGCGACGGATCGGTCTACTGCCTGAACACAGCCAACGGCCGGCTGGGCTGGCGCTTCAAGGTCTCCGGCGTCGAGCGAAGGGTCGGCAGCGACAATCGCCTCGAATCGCCGCTGGCGATCAGCGGAAGTGTGCTGGTGATGGACGACATCGCCTACTTTGCGGCCGGGCGATCGTCGTTCCTCGACGGCGGGATCCGCATCTACGGTCTTAACGTCTGGAGCGGCGAACAGAAGTATAGTCGCATCGTGGCCTCGGGCCATTGGGGCAAGCAGCAGAGGTCCAAAGGCGCCTTGGTTGACGTTCTGATTTCCAACGGGGACACGATCGCTATGCGCGAACTTCGCATGAGCAAAACGCTGTCCGGCGGCGCCAAGCGCGGGGCAACGATTGTCTCGTCCACCGGCCTGCTCGACGGTACGTGGTTCCATCGCAAGGGCTGGCGGTACCGGAAGGTCGCCGGCCAGCTAGTGGCGTACAACGACGGCGTGGCGATAGGTGTGGGCAATCCGTACGCCAAGTTGAAATACCAGCGCAAGAGCCAACCCGAAAAGTACAAGCAGGACGGGCATCTGCACCAGAAGTTCACACGCTATGAAAAGGACTTCTTCGTATTCGGCTCGAAGATATCGGCCGTCGGCGCACAGAAGAAAACACCCGGACCGGCCGCCACCTCGTGGTCGGTCCAGGAGATGATTCAGCCCAGGGCGATGGTGCTGGCCGATAAGCAGTTGTTCCTGGCCGGTTGGCTCGATTCGATGCCCATAAAGCTAAAGAGCGGGCGACCCAGAAACCCCGCCAACCCCGACCCGCACGAATCGGTCCTGCAGGTCTACTCGGTTGATGACGGAAAACGAACGAGCCAATACAAACTCGAAAGCGACCCGGTGTTCGACGGCGCCGCGGCGGCGTACGGCCAACTGTTCATCGCATTGAAGAACGGTAAGTTAGTGTGTATGGAATAACGCGGGCGCGGGCGGGCGATCGGGACCGCGGTGTTGTTTTACAGGTGGATATAATTGTCTTTTTCAGCAACTGACACAACTGTGCCGGACGTTCTGATTCCGCACATGTCGGCCACCTTGACTATTGGTTGGCAGGCGCCGCCGCGGTCGATTTGTGATCTTCTGCAAGGAATTCCCCCAGTCGCGCACGCTTGTTCTGACCTGTCGCAGATCGAAACTCGCTGCGGCGCCCGGGCGGTCGGCAGGATAGCATCGCTCGCTGGAGGCGACCAGTCCGTTACCTTCGAGATGATGCGACAGATCCAGGGACTGGTGCTTGGAACGGACCGGCCGGGGTTCAGAAAAGCGGGCGCCTATACGTCCGTCCGTCCGGAGCGTTACGCTTTTTTCAGTTCACTGGAGAGTATGTTCCGGATCAAAGTCGCTGCTGACGATCTCGACGAACGCCATCCTGTGATCAAGGCCGTCAGGCTCTATCTGGACATTATCTTCTTCCACCCGTTCGAAGACGGCAACGCCCGGGCCGCACTGTTGTGGTTCACGTTCTACTGCCTGCGTTACGGCTTTGGAGTTCCGGACTACCGGAGGTTCTTCGGCTTCGGATTTGTCCCGGGCGCCAGGAGTTGCTACTGGGAATTCTGTTCTATGGCGATTAAGGAGATCGCAAAGACATGACCGAATCAACGAACGCGATATTCTGGAGAGAAGACATCAAGTCGTTTCTTCCGGCCCTGGACGCCAAGGTCCTCGGCGAGGTGATTGGCTCCGAGCTGGCTCGATACGAATCCGGAGTAAGGAACAAGACGACTCTTTCGCACCGGGAGTTCTGCGAATCGCACATGGAGTCTGTGAAAGAGCCGGACGGGGCGATCTACTTCAGGAAGAAGCCCGCCTCGGACGGCTTGATGTCTGATTTTGAATCCCTGGGGTTACTGGACGTCAAACTGCATAATATCCTCGGCGATTGGATCCCGTATATGTTCTCGTATCACGCCTTTTACGCCACTTACCGAGGCGCGAGGGACCTTGTTGAAATCGTGGGCGACAATCGATCTGAAGCCGTGGGCCTGTTGCTGGACGCCCTGAAGGCCAGGCGGGCGGAAGTAGACGCCATGATCAGAAAGCTGCACGATGTGCAGGGTTCATTTCCTAAGGAGCTGTCCCAGCCGAGCCTGGCCTGTGCGGTGCAGACTCTGGTTAACGATGAAATCGAGCAGACCGACTGCGAGGATCGATGGTTCTACTCGTTATGTGAAAAGACGCCTTTGTACATGGCGTCTCTAGGATGCGTGATCACCGAAGATGATGTGGAGTCCATTGCCGAAAAGCACTTTGAAAGCTGGATACAGCCGAATGAAGACGCTGTGTTGAGGTTCGCAGACGAGTTGGCGGCGATAGGAATCAAGCAGATATTCGAAAGCCAATATGGGTGCGACGTCGATTCAGATGCATTGGACGACAGGAAGCTCATGGCGACGGTTGAGCATCTTGTCGGCCTGCTTGCGGCGGGAAGATTCCATGAGCTTGAGGTCCTGACCGACACTATTCGTATGCGTGCCGAAGAAATCAGGGACGCGGTGGAATCCTATCCGGGAAGGGTCGTTTCGACGGTGCGACGCGAGGACATTGACGTCATCAGAATCAACACGCCAAACAAAGAGTGTTGGAGCGTGAACGTCAATCTCCATACGGAAACCGAGGCGCCTTCTGATCTGACTATGTCATTGACGTTGATCCAAAGCGATACAGGCCGCTACAATGCTGAGCTGGATGATATTCACGTGCTTTAGCAACATAACACGTTTGGATTGCAGGAAACCGGAAGGCAGCTCATCGACAGGAGTCCTGACATGACCGCTGAGCCAAAACGATCGCGGGGTTCGAACCTGGCCGGCTGGCTTGCGATGGTCTTGCTGTTTGCTTTTTCGTGCGGGTGCGAGTCTCGCAAAGAAGATGATTACGATCCGGGCGCCGCGTTTGACGATGAAACGGATAGGGCCTTGCCGGAGAATCGCCAAGCCGAGAAAGTCGTTGTCGACAAGCCGGATCATGTCGAAACTCCGCGACGCACAGTAGAGGCAATCCCCGCGGCGGAGGTGAAATCCCCCGTCGACTCCAATAGCGACGACACGATTCCGCCGCCAATACCGATCGAACCTGTCGGCGACTCCAGACGCGTGCGGGACGCGCGAGCCCTGCTCGCCAGGCTCGCCGACGAGCAGGGCCAGTCGCAAAGGCAGGCCGCGGTCGCTCTGTCCGGCGTGATGCGGGAGGTGGAGGATCAGATGGCGATGGCTGAGTGGATCACCCCGCTTGTTGAAGCCAAACTCAAAAGTAACGACGCGACGGTTCGCGAGTACTCCGGCCGCGCGCTGATGAGAGTTCTGCAGGTGATCGACGACCCTTGGACGCTCCAAGCGCCGACGGAGGCTCTTGTCGACGAGCTGAGCAGCGACTCGGCGCCTTTGAAACAGCGTCAATATTCCGCAGTGGCGCTGTCGGTTACTGTGGCCAAGATAAAAGACCAAGCCTTCCTTGTCGACGTTGTGGGGCCCCTGGTGACCGCGACAACGTGCGATCCGGATGCGGGCGTCCGCGAATACGCCGGGCGAGCGCTGATGAGAGCCTTGGAGAAAACCGACGATCAGTGGGAGCTGCAGTCCGCGGCGGAGGCTCTTGTCAATACTTTAGATAGCGAACTGTCGCTTTTGAAGCAGCGTCAATATGCGGCCGTGACGGTGGCGAGCATCGCCGGGAAGATCAGCGACGAGGCATTCCTGGCCCGCAAGATTGAGTCCCTGGTCATGGCCGCAACCTGCGATCCGGACACGGGCGTTCGCCAATACGCCGGTCGAGCTTTCCAGAGAGTTCTCGAAAAGGTCGACGATGAAGCGGCGTTGGCTCCGGCGTTGGGCCCTCTGGCCGACGCCCTCGGACACAAAGAAACCAAGACGCGACGGTACGCCGCCTGGGCCCTGGCGACTGTCGTACCCAGGATCAAGGACGCCGCGACGCTCGAAGAGCTCATCGGCCCGCTGAGCCAGGCCGCCTCGAACAGTCAGCACAAGCACATTGGCCAATACTGCGGAAGGGCGTTGAAGAGCATTCGGACGAGGCTTAAACCCAAACCGCCCGCCAAGACAGCCCCGAAGAAGTAACGATTCTTATTTGCTCTTGGTCTTAGCGATAGTCGCTTCGCGGATCCAGCATGCTTTGCAGAGGCATCCGTTCTTTGATCCGCGCCAGCAGGTGCCTGCGAGGTCTTTGTACTTTTCGAACTCGATTGCGGCGTAGACTAGTCTTTTCATTGTCTTGTAGGCCGCGTCGTCAGTTGATTTCCACGCCGGGGTGATCTGTCCCCATCCGCCAGAGGATTTTGACAGCGGCGCAAGGAGGATTCTGCTGGCGTCTGGCTCGGCTGCGTTTACCAGGGCGGCGATCGGCTGGGCGGCTAACTGTTTGCCGAACGTTTCTTGTATGTGCGTGCGGAGGACTTTTTCGCCATTGGGGTTGATCGTACGGTTCTCCGGCCGATTGAACGAGTACATGCCGGCGAACGGCGCGTTTACGTCGAGCCAGTCGATTATTCTTCGCATCGAGGCGGCGTCGAGTTTCACTCGCGGCTTGCCCTTCTTGTCCGGATGGTTCGCCAGCATCATGCCCGCCAGCTTGCCGGCGTGTGCGAAGTAGTCTTTGGGCTTGCTGGTGGTGTTCTCGTTGTAGGCCTGCGCGATCGCCACGACGCCTTTGCGGGCCATCAGGTTGTGGTAGCCTTCGCTGGCCGGCACGATGATCTTGCCCGGCCAGTCGGTCGGTATGCCCGTATGCTTGTAGGTGATCGTGCGAGGCGTTGCGATCAGCGACATCGGAGCCTTCTTGTCCTTGTCCAGACCGTGGCAGCGAATGCAGTAGCGGTCGATCACCGGCTGGATCGTGCTGCTGTAGCTCATTCCCTTTTCGTACGTTCGCCAGGGCGGCGGGGTGATTTCGTGGATCTTCGCCTTGCCGCGGATCGTCGGCGGCGGGGCGGTTGTTTTCGGTTCGTGGCAGCCTACACAGCTTGCGGTCTCGCCGGGGTGCAGGTAGACGAACGATCGCATTGTCATCAGGGCCATACCGTTTTTGTCGAGCAATTGGAGTTGGATTGGCACGCCGGACGGGGCGCGAAACGCTGTTGATCCGTTCGGCTCGACTGGCACGGTCCCGAGAATCCGCTTTGGCAGTTCGAACAGCACCCTGCCGCGAGGTATTGCTCGCTCGGCCGGTTGGTCCAGCGGCTGGATTATTCGAATCGCCTTAACGCTGCCGCGTTTGATCACGCCTTTGCTGTCGAAGCGATTCTGGTAGACGTCCTGGATGAAGAACGCTCCGTCTTTCACGCTCGGGTCCGGCGAGACGAGCGATGCTCGGACTGGCGGCTTCTTTCGCGGCCGGATCGGGGTCGGAGCCCAGCATGAACTCTTGGGGTCCCTGAAGATCAGTTCACGCCCGCCGAGGGCGTCTATCAGGTATATCGCGAATTTGCCGGTCTTCTTTTCCTTCGCCGCGACGAGGAAGAGCTCTTCGTTCAGCGGAAACGGCATGGCGTACGGGCCGGGAGCGTTTTTCGCGTCGAACGGTGCGGCGGCGTAGGCGGTCTTGTCGTCGAGATTGTACGGCAGGCCGTAGGGATAGATTCCGTTTTCGTCGGGTATGCGAGGTTTGCCCATGTAGCTGTGGGCGCGCCGTTCGGGGAATTTGACCTCAGGTGTGATTCGCGTAAGCGGCTTGAGTCCGTCGGCGGCGACTTCCGTATCAATCACGATGACTGTGCCGCAGAAGTAGCGATGGTGCGCGACGGCCGATGCGACGACCTTCCGCGAGCCGGGGATCGCGCGGGCCTCGACTATGACGTTCGGGTCGATGGTGTTGTTCCCGTAGAAGTGCTCGACCGCGGTTCCGTCGGGGCTCGTTGTCCACAGGCCGTGAATTGTGGTGATGTTGCGATTGATGTATTCCCAGCGTGTGTAGACCAGCCGCCCATCGGATCGCAGGGCCGGGTCGTATTCGTTTAACTCGCCGAACGAAAGGGCCCGGAGCTTCGAGCCGTCACCGGCGCAGCGGTGCAGTACGAATGCGGGATTGTATCGCGTGTAGTTTGCGCAACGGACCGTGGCCATCGTGCGCGTCGAGGTGAATGCGACCCCGCCGTCGGGCAGGTAGCACGGGTCGAAGTCTTCGATGATCTGTGTCATGCGGCCGAGGCGACCTTTCATCGGGTCGCGAGAATCGCCGGTCAGCTGCCGCAGGCCGGATGAGTCCAGGGCGATCTCGTAGATATGGAATGCCCGCAGATTTGCGTTCTTCTGCCGATGATCGCAGAACGCAAAGGTTGCCTTTTTGGCGTCGAACGACAGGTCGGGGTGCGTGATCGTGCCGGCGGGGAGACGGCCTTTCGTGATGAACGTCTGGGCCGGGGCGGTCTTCCAGTTCTTCAGTATCGCCAGCCCCTCGCCGGGCAGAGAGAACCGACCGAGATAGTGATCGACCATGTGGTCCCGCCGTCCAGAGATCGGACGCTTGTTGATCAGCAGCGAATCGAACGCCAGGGCGGGGTGCGACAGAATGATCTCGCGCCGCAGCTTCAGGATCTCGCCGACCGGCGTTTTGTCCAGCCGCGATTTTACAGCACGCAGCCTGGCTGCCAGTTCGGGGCGTTTGGCTGACGTTTCCACGTACTTGAGCGTCCGAGCGGCGAATTCGTAAGCACTCTTAGCCGACGGTTCAGCGGCCGCGATTTGCCCGAGCATAGCTATGCTCGCGATAATGCACGAAAAACGGAGAAATTGTGTGGTCTTCATTCGTTCATGATAGAACCTGGCCCCATCTGGTGCAACGGCTTGTGCGCTGATACGTTTGTAATAAAGAGGCTAACTGCTACAATGACGCCCCTGATATGGAGAGCGGTATGAAGAATGTTGTGATAGTCGTGTTTTGCCTCGGAATCCTGACAGCCCTTGCCCCGGCGGCGCTGAAGCCCGCAGGCGGTGATCCCAGGGCCAACTTCGCCGGCGAAGGTCCGCCGTATACTGACTACTGCGCCATGCTCAGCCAGGAAATTCAGGGACGCAAGCACGCGTTTTTGGCGGGCAATCTTACCTACTACGTTGGCGGGCGATTTAACACTTGGATGCACCGCGGCGACGAGACGATCGGCCTGACACAGCCGTTCTTCCACGATCTTCGCGGCCGGGGGTTCGGGCTGGTCAAACACGAAAAGAGCGGATACGGGCACGATTTTCGCGGGTGGGAGTTCTACAACCAGACGAAAGTCATGTTCGGCACCGTCCTCGTCGGCGGAAAGGAATACAAGTACCCCGCTCCGGTCTCGATGAAATGGCGGCCCGACAAGGTCATCTGCACCTACAAAGTCGCCGGGGTGAATATTCGAGAGGAAAAATTCATCGCCGCCAACGATACGACCTGTTCGATCATCACGTCGGACTCTCCGGTAACCCTCCGCTTCGACGGCCAAAGCCTCGTCATTCGCGGCAAGAGCATTGACCGCACGTCGAAGATCCGCCTCGACGCGGCGAATAACAGCGTGCATATTACAGAGGGCGGGACCGTCAACACTTACCCCTTCCGCGACAAGGACAAGACCCTGAAGGCTTACAAGGGCAAGCTGATCTATGACGGGATGAGCACGGTTCTGTCGTCGTCGGCAAAACTGTCGGCATATGCCGCCAAGCGCGACGCCGAAGGGCGGCAGGTCTATTCGTTCGAGGTCCCGTGCGACGCCAAAGGCGTGGCGGTCACCTGGTCGATGGACGACGAGTACGCAAATGCACTGAAAGCGACTAAAACCGTGCTGGCCGACTACCGCGGCGCCCTGGCGAAAAAGACCAAGGCGTCCAACGATATGCTGAACTACCAGATCCCGTATTTTCGCTGCTCGGATCCGGATATCGTCAACGTCTACTACTACCTCTGGGCGATTTACATGATGTATTACATCGATGTCCAGAAGGGCTGGGAGATGTACCCGCACACCCAATCTGCGGTCAACAATTTCCTCGGCATGCACCGCTATGACGCGAATTTCCAGATCAAAGTCGGCGGGTGGACAGCAGACAAGAAGTGTTACGCATACGGGAACGTTTTGCACTGGAAGGCGATCCTGCCTTATGCACGCCGGCACGGAATACTTCCCGATAACAAGGGAATCGCCTGGATATCTCCGGTCTGGGGAACGACCACCGAGCACGTGATCGGCGCCTGGGAGATCTACCAGCGGACCGGCGACCTGCAGTTTATCCGCGACTGCTACACCGACTATTTCCGCATCCTGTTCAAGAACGGCATCGCCGGACATTGGGGCTGCAACTACGACGCGGCGAAGTATCTGCGCGAAATGGCGATTCTCACAGGCGACAAGGAGGACCCCGGTCGCTGGTTGAAAATGGTCAATTACGATCGGCGCGACGCGTCGTGGAAGCGCGCCTGGGAGTCGCGTTATCCAAAGTTCTTCGGCGGCGGGAAGGGCCGGCTCCACTGGACAGGGTTCGCGTATCTTCGCAACAGCGGATTCCCGGAAGACTGGGCCTACCAGATGACCCAGGAGTGGGCCATGGATTCCAAGAAGGGATATTTCTGGAAAGTCCCGCTGTCGACGATTGCGATCAAGGATTTCGCGCAGGTCAGCAAGGTTTTTACGATAACGCCGGACACGAACTACTACGCGATTTACGGCATGTACAAGTGCAACGTCGGCCGCAACGCCAACATCTGCGCACTGGCGCACCTGAAGGGCTACAACATGAAGTGGGGGATCCCGATCGCTCCGGAGTCCTGGTCGCTTAAGGCGCTTCCCTGGGGCGATCAGTACTCGAACTTCAACGCCGGCAAGATACTCTTGATTATCGAGGGCATCGCGGGCCTGAACTACTCTATACCGAAAGACACCCTGACGATTCGAGATTCGATGCCCGAGGAGTGGAGTTCGATGGAGCTTCGCCCGCCGATGACGGTCAGTGGCAAAACGCACTGGCCGATAGTTCGATACCGGCGCGCCAAGGCCGGCGCCGCGGTGGCCAAGACCGTTTCGGTGACGGGCAATCCGTTGGCGAACCTGAAGATTCAACCGTGGCTGGAGGAGGGCTCTGTGGTGAACGCTCCCCAAGGCTACACAGCCAAAGGCTGCGGGCGTAACCACATCGGTTACAGTTTCAAGGGCGCCGCCGATAAATCGGTGACGATTACGATCAAGCCCGGAAAGCCCGCGTCGGGGAATTAATCTTCGTTCGCGGTATCTTCGGATACGATTGTCGCTTGCTGTTCGGGAAGCGGCGGAGGCGCCGTTTCAACGAGTTCGACCGGAGACAGTGCGTTTTCCTTGACCAGGCGTTTGAGATTCGCCAGTAGATAGAATCCGATCGCCACAGCAACGACCATGCGAATAGCGGGGATGTGCTTCTTTTGCGTTTCGGCCAGAATCAGCAGTCCAATCAATACGTTCACCGCCATGTTGGCGTACACTATTATCCTGATAGGGTTTGTCTTTGCATTGGTGATCGCTGTTTTCAAGGTTGATCCGGCGTAGAAGAACGCCGCCCCGAACGCTGCGGCGATAAGGCTTCCGACCAGCACGCCGATATTCGGGGAGTCCGCCGTCAGCGACGCGATACCGATAAGCACCGTGACACCGCCCACGAGGAAGAAGTAGACCCGCATTGATCCGATAGTTTCTTTCATGTCGCTATGATCTCCGTGAAGGCTCGTGTCTCTGCGATAAGACCATCCCCTGAAATCGGGATTTCCCAACGCGGATATTCTAATGTCCCAACTCGTAAGAGTCCATGCGGTTATCCGGATTGGTTGATTGACAATACCCGCGGCGCAAAAAACAAGCCCGGGCCAGCCGGGCTTGAGAATTCGTCAGTGTTTTCGCCGTTCGGCCAGGAACGGCGGGCTATTGCGGAGTGATCTTGTCGATCCACATGGCGCCTTTCTTCTTGTAATACGTGAACAGGGCCTGTTGCGCGCCCAGCGACTTCAGCGTTGAAGCCAGTTCCGCTGCGTCGGTTCCGCCGACTCTCGACGTTCTCGGGACGATCAGCGTCATGCTGAGTTTGCCGGTGCGTATGTACGCCGTGTCGTGCTTGACTCTTTTTATGATCCGCTGGCCGGCTTTGACGAGTTTTCCCTCGGCCGTCATCATATACGGGCTGATGTCGTTGATTACGAACTTGAAGCCGACAGTGTCGTACTTGATCGCAACGATATCACCCGATGAGAACTGAGATATCTTATCCGACAGCGATGACGAGGATGAGACGACTGCTCCCGGGTCGCTCTGCGATCCTGATCCGGAATACGAGGCTGACGCCTGGGTCTGAGTTGCGAAGGACCAGACCTTCGAACCCTTACGCGCTACTATCGTGACTCGCACGCCCTTGGACGTTCGAACTTTCCTGGCTCCGATAAACGTGAACTTGTCGCTGGCGTCCTGTCCGGGGATACTGGACTTCGACGGCGCCGGGATCCTTGTCAGCGATCGCATCCAGGTCTTTCCGCTCAGGCTCGAATAGTTGATCTTGACCCCGTCGCCGAGCTTCAGCGTCTTGGCGGCGCTAGTCACAAACGACGCCGGCGTGGGGGTCTTGCTCTTGGGGTTGGTGTTCGGAGCGTGGATCGAAGCGCTGGCCGATCTGCCCTTGGGGATGAACTTTATGCACACAGTCGATTCCGAGCCGAATCTGCCTGGACCCCACCCCGTGAATACGCCTGTGACTGTTCCGTTAACTGGTTTCGGCGGCACCCTGCGCCGAGAGCCTGATCGGCCCTTTGGAGGACATCATGCCCCGTCGAGTTTTTCCACTTTCAGGAAAAACCCAGTGGCGGCGACCGCTATCAATCCGACGGCGATAAGCAGGCCGAACCTTGATTGGATTGCACGTTTTCTAATGTTCATATAGATTTTCTCCCTTGATGCCGATGCATCCTGAACGCAGGAGCCCAACATCACCTGTAATTCTATCGGCAAAGACCACCTAAGTCTATATATTGTCAAGTTTTTTTGTTCTTTGTTCGGCGGCAAAACACAGAAACGTCACCGCTGCGATAATCAGGCGTTTGGAGTTTTGCATTTTCAATCTTCCCGTTCTTTCAGCGTATATATCGTCAGGCCGTCGATGTCCTTGCGATTGCCCAGGATCAGGCTGGCGGCGTAACCGACGATAAAGCATGACGCCGCGCCAGTCACGTTGAACAGGATTCCATCAATGCACTTCAGTTCATGCAGCCAGTACTGAACGCCCCCGCTGACCAGCAGGCCGACCAGGGCTCCGTATCCGGATGTTCGCCTGGTGAAAACCGCAAGCATGAACAGACCCGCCAGGCCCGCTCCGAACAGTCCGACGTAGGCGTTGAACTCGTCCCAGACAGATTTGATGTTCGAGGACATCATCACCAGGGCCAGCCCCATGCCCGCTAAACCGATGGCGACGGTTACGATCCTGGCGACATTCAGACAGCTTTTATCGCTGGCCTTGGTGCGGAATCGGCGGTAGAAGTCAGTCGTAAACGCAGTGGCGACACTGTTCATGGAACTGTCGAGGCTGGACATCGCAGCGGCGAACAGTCCGGCGATAAGCAGCCCGGAAACTCCCGGGGGCAGTTGGGTCACGATATACCAGGGGAATATCCCGTCTGCTTTTTCGATAATGGGGTTCAGCGCCGCCGGCTGGGTCTTGTAGAACGAGTAGAGCGCCGTTCCGATACCGAAGAAGATCAGCGACGCCGGGACCGACAGCAGCGCCCCGGTCCATATGCTGCGTGCGGCGTCTTTTTCGCTCTTGGTGGTCAGGTATCGCTGGATGACGGTCTGGTCGCAGGCGTAACCGTAGATGTTGGCTCCGACGCCTCCAAAAACGAGAATCCAGAAAGTTGGCCTGTTCCAACTGAAGTGGAAATCGAGCAGTCGCAGTTTGTCGCCGGCCTCGGCGATGTCGACCATCGAATTCCACCCGCCGCCGAACGACAGCGGAATCATGCACAGGACCAGTATCGCACCGCCAAGCAGAACGATAACCTGGATAACGTCGGTCCAGATGACCGCCTCGATGCCGCCCATTACGGTGTAGGCGATCGACAGGACGGCCATGACGATGATGCAGGTGGCGATGTCCACGCCGGTGACCACCGACAGGGCGATCGACGGCAGGTACAGGACAATGCCTATTCTGGCAAGTTGGAATGTTATGAACAGTCCGCTGGCCAGCAGGCGCGTCGGCAGGTTGAACCGCTTTTCTATGAATTCGTAGGCGGTGGTGACCTTGAGTCGCCGGTAGAAGGGCAGGAACAGGAAGACCACGAGCGGGGCGACCATTATGATCGTCATGTTGAGTATGAACTTGCGCCAGTCGGAACCAAAAGTGTTGGAAGGTATCGCCATGAAGGTTATCGCGCTGAGTTGCGTGCCGAAGATGCTGAGTCCTGCGGCCCACCAGGGAACGCGCCCGCCGGCTTTGAAGAAGTCGTCGGTGGTGTTCTCGCGTCTGGAGAAGTAGTATCCCATACCGACAAGCGCCAGGAGATAGATGCCCAGAACGATGTAATTAAGCGTTCCAAACCCGCCTGATTTAACGGGCGAAACGATCCATACCTTTGGCGATCTTACGCCGGGGCGAACTTCGCCGCTGGGGATGATGATATCCTTGTCCCATTTGACGGCGGTTGTCGTAACGTGCGAGCCGGCGGTCAGCCCGCCGATATCCGATTCCGAGAATCTACCGATCGGTCGCCACGTGTCGGTCACCGTGTGATACGCCAGGACGCCGCGTGAGAAACCGGGATGGTTCGTGTAGAGATCGTTCTTCTTTTTCGCCAGTGCGTCGGCTTCGTCGGTCTTGCCCGCGTCGCTGAGGGCCTTGATCTGTTTGGGTATTTCCTGCTCGACCCGTGCGAACAGCTTGCCGTCGGCGCCGCCGAATATCGCGATATGGTTGGCGCCGGTCTTGATGCCTGAGGCGGCCATCACGCAGATCGGTGTCTTGTTCTGCATATTCGTTCCGACGTCGGCGACGCGAGTCCATTTGGCGCCGTCGTACATCCAACTGTCCTTTAGGAACATCCATCCCTTTTCAGGATCCTTGTATCGCCCGCTGAATATGTAGAAGCAGTTTTTCTTTCCGTTGCTCGCTGCGGCCGCTACCAAGTGTGAACGGGGCGATCCGCCCCAGGGGTCGAGCTTCTTCCAGGCGAACGCCTTGGGATCGTCTTTCTTCGACAGGTCCAGAGACCAGAAGTTTCTTGTCTGGGTGTTCTTGTCGGCTCCGCCGGCGATATAGATTTTCGAGCCGATTTTGGCGCCGCCCATGTCGGAACAGGCTACAGGCAGATTCGGCAGCCCGCCTGTTATCTTGATCTTGCCGCCGCCGAGATGCTCGATCCTGAAGACCTTGTCGGACTTGAACTTCTTGACGCCGTCAGCGTCGTACTGGCGCCACTCGCCGCCGATGCAGATAAGCCCGTCATCTGTCGGTATCGACACGCCGTAGCTGTATCCGTGGGGCAGTTTGACGTCGGCGACTTTCCAGGCGAGCTTGTCGTCGGTCTTCTGCAGAACGTAGATATCGGTGTGGTATATCTTCTTCGGGCTCGATCCGTCGGCCAGTTTGCTCCACGGCAGCCCGTCGGGGAAGTTCGCTCCGCCTGCGACGATCAGGGCGTCTTTATGCACTCCGGCGAACGGTCCGGCCAGTCCGGGCTGGACCTTCACTCCCGGCGCCGACGGCAGGTCCGGATGGCTGGTCCAGTTGAACGAATCGACCTGACCGCCAAGTGCGATCGAACAGTTAAGCAGCAACGCCAATAGGCCCAATCGTCTCAGCATAATTGTTTCCTTTCGCATGGAGAATAAAAGGATACTCGCGACGTTTATACCATGCAAGCGGCGCTGGCGAACGGATTTGGCTCGAATCGGTCTCGCTGGCGGCGTGGATTCGGCTATAATGCTTCGATACTTGGCGGAGAACGAACCGTATGACGAACACTGGACTTATGAAACATCCCATTCGCTCGGCGATCATGGCGATCCTGGTTATCGTCTGCGGCGGCGTGCTGCACGGCAAGGCGCCGCTTGTGGAGATAACCGCTCCGCCGGCCGCCGAGATCAAAAGGCTTGGGATCGACAAGGATTTCTACAAGAAATACGCAAACACGTGCCTGCCGGTGATAAGCTCGGAAAAAGTCTCCGATGCGGCGATTCGCGAGGCGTCTTATCTCATCGGAAAGATAATCGGAGCCCGCAAGGACATCGTAAAGGCGTTCGACAAACGCGGTGTTCGCATTGTCATCATGGCCTATAACGAGTTCACCACGGATATTCCCGTTTCCAGGCGAATGGAGGCGGACTTCTGGAACATGCGTGCTCGCGGCATATGCGGCGGGAATATGGTGAGCTGCGCCGAGGAGAATCTGCTGAACCTCAAAGGCGATCCGTATTTCACCGAGAGCATTTTTATTCACGAATTCGCGCACATGCTTCATTACGGCGCCGGCAAGGTCGACGCCACGTTCGACAAGAGGCTCAGGGCGATCTACAGTTCGGCGAAGAAAACAGGCCTGTGGAAGGACACTTACGCGGCCGTCGATTACGGGGAGTTATGGGCTGAGGCCGTCCAGACCTGGTTCAACGCAAACCGCGAGAATGACGATCAGCACAACCACGTTAATACGCGGGCCGAACTCAAGAAATACGATCCGGCGTTGGCGAAACTTACGGCCGAGGTTGTCGGCGATACGCCCTGGCGGTACTCGAAGGTTACCGATCGCAAGGGCCGGGATATGGAGCATCTCGGGGATTACGATCCGTCAAAGGCGCCTCAGTTCATCTGGCCCAAGTCTGTGCGCGAAGGATTCAGGAGATGGCAATTGGCCGAGAAGGCCAAAAAAGTTGCTAAAGCTGAGAAGGCCGGTAAGAAAAAGACGCTCAAAATCCACCTGATCGGCGGGGCTCGCGAGTACAAGGCCGTCGAATCGCTGCGCACCTGGCGGGCGAAAATGGAGAAGAAATACCTCGTCAGCTTCACCCAATCGTTCGGAGCCGATAAGGCCCGGAGTCTCGACGGTCTGGACCAACTCAAAGACGCCGATCTCCTTGTGGTTTACGCCCGGAGGCTCGAGATCAGCGGCGCCCAGCTCAAAACAGTCAAAGATCACGTCGCCTCGGGTCGTCCGATTATAGGCTTGCGGACCGCCAGCCACGCATTTCAGAACTACCTCGAATTCGATCGCAAGGTGCTCGGCGGAAGCTACACCGGGCACCTCGGCGACGAAAAGGGCCTCAAGACCGTCGTCAACAACCAGACCGCCAGGCATCCGGTCATGTCGGGAGTCTACGGCTGGACCCGCGCCGGCAAGCTCTACCGCAACAAGGAACTGGCCAGGGGCGCCATGTTGCTGCTGACCGGCAAGGGCGCAAAAGAGTCATATCCCGTCGCTTGGGTCCGGACCATCGGAAAACAGCGGGTGTTCTACACGTCACTGGGCCTGCCGGCCGATTTTTCCAACGATACGTTTAACACACTGCTGGTCAATGCCGTAGAATGGGCTTCCGGACAAACGCTTTTCACTCGCAAGCCAATGACCTCGAAAGAACAGTAAAGCCTCAGAACAGATGGACACAAAGCTCTATATCCTATTGATGTTGGCGATTGGACTTGCCGGCTGCGGCGGGGCGGACGATCCGGACCCCGATGCCCCGGGCCTGCCAAAGGGCGCCTACAGATCGCCGATGGACATCGAATTCTCGCCGGACGGCAAATTGCTGGCGGTAAGCGATCACACGGCCGAGGGGCTGATCACTCTCGACGCTTACGGGCGCGTAAAGAGTGCTACTCGCCTGGCGGCAAGACCTCTGGGCGTGGCCTGGTCGTCCGATTCGAAATCGATATTCGTCGCCGAGCACCTTGCCGGCAGCGTCGCCGAGGTCAGCTCGAAAGGCAAAATCCTGCGTCGCTTCAACGATACGCTCAGGCCCGCGGGTCTGGCCATCGCACGCAAGAAGGGGCTGCTGCTGACTTCCGACGCGGCGCGACACAGCGTTTCGATTCTCGATCTGGCCAGCGGCAAGGAGATCGCCCGCAGACAGGTGGTCCGCGAGCCGCGGTACATCGCCGTCACCCCGGACGAAACTCTCGCCGTTGTGGGCAATCGCTTGCCTGCGGGAAACGCCGACGAGTCGCTGTTCAGTGCGGCCGTTTCGTTGGTGAGTCTCGAAGCTGATGGTGCGGTCACCAACATCATGCTGCCGCCCAACAGTGTGAACATCCTCGGCGTGGTTGTCTCCCCTGACGGGCGATGGGCGTATGCCGCACACAATCTCGGGCGCACGCTGCTGCCGACTGAGCAGATCGAATACGGTTGGATATCCGCAAACGGCGTCAGCATTATCGATCTCAAGGCGAAAAAGCACTACGCCACAGTGCTGTTGGACCGTACGTGGCTGGGTGCGGCCAATCCGTGGGGGATAGCGATATCTTCCGACGGATCGAAGCTCTGGGTCGCCTGCTCAGGAACTCACGAACTGGGGCGAATTGATCTTGTCAGGATGCACAAGTGGCTGGTGCTGCAGTTGGCGGCTTTCGACGACGGCGGGCGCGGCGCGTTCGAGTCGGACGAAGGCCCGGTCCGAGGGGCCGCGGTCTATGTAAACGGAGCCTCGCCGCCGGGTGAGGACTCCAATCATCAGCTCGAATTGGTCGTCGGGAGATTGCCCGCACAGTACGGAGCCGGAGTCTACCTGCACAACGTTGTAGCCTGGCTGGACCTCGAAAGCCACGGGCCTCGCGGCCTGGCCCTGTCGCCTGACGGAAAGCAACTGGCCGCGGCGATGTACTTCTCCGGCGACGTGGCGATGATCAACGCGAAGACTCACCAGATCACGCGGAACGTCCCGCTGGGTTTCCAGAAGCCCGCCGACGAGGTGCGGCGCGGCGAGGACATATTCCACGATGCGATGTACTGTTACGAGAGGTGGCTGAGCTGTGCGACGTGCCATCCCGACGCGCGGGTCGACGGACTGAACTGGGACCTCCTGAACGACGGTATCGGAAGCCCCAAGAACACCCGAAGCATGCTCTGGTCGCACAAGACCCCGCCGGTGATGTCTGAGGCCGTTCGAGCGGATATGGAGACCGCGACCGCCGCCGGCTTTCGACACATCCAGTTCCAGGAGCCGCCGGACAAAGATGTCAGTGACGTTTGCGCTTACCTGCGGTCGCTGGCGTGCGAGCCGAGCCCCTGGCTGGTCGACGGGAGACTTTCACCCGCCGCGGTCAAGGGCAAGACGATCTTCGAATCCAAGAAGGCCCAGTGCAGCGTGTGTCATCCCGGCCCGCTGTTTACCGATCTGCACGCCTACGATGTCGGTACGAGGGTCGAGACCGATCGCACAGGCGAGTTCGACACGCCGACACTCGTCGAGCAGTGGCGGAGCGCCCCGTTCCTGCACCACGGACGAGCGGCCACGCTGAAGGAAGTTCTCATAGAATTCAATCCCGACGACAAGCACGGACGAACATCGCACCTGTCGCCGGAGGAAATCGACGCACTGGTCGAGTACCTCAAATCGCTGTAGGACCCGGCCGACAGGAGATTAGAAACATGAACGCACGATGCGCCAAACTAATCGCTATGGCGGTAATCTTCTCCTTCGTCCCGCTGACGGGACTTGCCGCCGATGCGGCAGCCGAAAAGGGCGTCAAACGCCTGCTCTACGTCACTGCTCCAGACGGCGCCATGCGGAACCGAGCCAAGCCGGGCATCTACGTTTACGATATCGACGACGGGCACAAGCTGGTCAAGCACATCAGCATCCCGGACATGGGAGGCACGCGAGGTTGCGCCGCCAGTGCGGTCGCCGGGAAACTCTACATCTCCCACAAGAACACGTACATGATGTGCTTCGATATCGTCAAGGAGAAGAAGGTCTGGGAGATATCGTATCCCAAGATCGACGGCGGTTTCGATCGCACCTGCATCACGCCGGACGGCAAGAAGCTCTACGTGCCCGAAGGCTGGTGGTCGCACACCGCAAACAGCATGGCCGTGCTCGACGGAAACACCGGCAAGCTGATTCGCAAGATTGATCTCGGCGTAAACGGCGGGCACAATTCGATCATGAGCATTTCCGGCAAGCGGATGTATCTCGGTTCGGTAAGATCGGGCCATATCTTCGTGATCGACACGACAACCGACAAGATCATCAAGAAGTTCGGCCCGTTCGGCAAGGACCCCAGCGGCAAGAAGGGACGCGTCTCGCCGTATTGCATCAACGGCGCCGAGACGCTCTGCTTCGTCAACTCGCACGACGTCGGTTTTTACGTTGGCGATCTGGTCAACCAGAAGGTCCTGCACTGGGTGCAGGTAAAGGGCGCTCGCGGATTCAGCCACGGAGTCGGCCTGACTCCCGACGAGAAGGAGCTGTGGCTGCCGAACCCCAGCGACAAGCGGATGTTGATATTCGACGCAACGGTAATGCCTCCCAAGCAAGTCGGGAGCATTGATGTTCGCAGCAAATCGCACGGCTGGATAACGTTCAGCCTCGACGGAAAATACGCCTGGACCGACACCGGCGAAGTAATCGACGCCAAGACCAAAAAGATTGTCGCCACGCTGAAGGGAATAGACGGAAAAGGCCTGATCCTCAGCTCGAAGTTCATAGAAATCCAGTTCAAAGACGGCAAACCGATCAAGGTCGGCGATCAATTTGGAATCGGTAGAGTGGTTCCGAAGGCCAAGCTCAAACCGAAGCCGAAACCAAAGCCGGAACTCAAGATCGAAACGACATCAAGCGCCGCCCCTGAACAGGGCGGCGTTGATTTTCGGGTGGATGTTTTTCAGCGGGGCAAGGATGGGTATCACACTTACCGTATCCCGACTATGGTTGTCACTGACAAAGGGACGATCCTCCTGTTCTGCGAAGGTCGCGTCAACGGCCGTCGGGATATGGGGAACGTCGACCAGCTCATGAAGCGCAGCACCGACGGCGGAAAGACCTGGTCCAAGCAGGTCGTCCTCCTTGACGAGGGCAAGGGAAGGGTCGGTAATCCGTGCCCGATCGTCGAGCGGGACGGAAAGACCGTGCACCTGCTCTTTA
>PVBE012655603.1_pt1 | contig 31277 bp, 38 predicted proteins | sample 1631181 | NCBI WGS metagenome assembly PVBE01 (sample SAMN08397723, study PRJNA350692) | Marine metagenome, whole genome shotgun sequencing project. | isolation source: water | place: Pacific Ocean | collected 2012-04
CTAGTTGTAAAGTTCCTTGGCGGCAGACTTGCCCCAGCAATGGCTGCTGCGGTCAGGGTGGCAATAGCGAAAAACCCAACAGGAAAGATGGCCAAACTTCAAAGTGGTTATCAGGCTGCTGTTGAATTGATTCCTCAGAATGTTCGTGATGTAAACGAAAAGATCCGGCCGAAAAGGCGTGAGCCAGGAAGCGCAGCAAAGGGTGCTAACGCCATCAAAGAAGCCTACGCAAAGGCTGGTGCTGAAGGGGTCGCCTCACTAATTGAGAAGCCTTTACCTGGGCAATTAGTCAGCTACACAAAGCGAGAGGCGCTTGGCAATATTGCTATGTGGTATCTCAAGGGCAGCCTCCTTGGTATCCCGGAAATTGTAAGCCTTCCTCTTGTTGGTCAGCTTAGAAACTTTCTTAGGGCCAACCCAAAAATAGAGAGCGCTGTCTTCAAGCGCCTCGAGGAGAGCTTCTCAACAGAAGAGGGGTTTTCAAACAGGGAGCTTCTCGAGAAGGCTAGGGAAGCAGCAGAAAACCCTAAGCGTGTCGATGAGGTGCTAGCCCATATGACAGATGTACTCCGAGACGAGTACTCTATGACGCCAGATGAAAAAGTTAAGTCTGATGATTTCGCTTCCCAGCAAGAAATGCGTGATGTTGAAATCAGTCCGGTCAAAGCAAAAGAGCGGGAAATAGATGCCGATGTTATTGTTGGGCAGCCGGAATCCAGAGAGGTCCAAGCTCCAGATCTCATTACTGATACTGAAACTACTGCTGCTCCTCGGCCTGCTCCTAAGCGTGACACTGAGCAAGCTCGAAGCGAGCTAAGAGGAGATGACGAGCTACCAGAGGCCCGATGGAAAGAAGAAGGCAAAGCACGAACAGAAGCTGCTAAGCCGCCTACTCGTCGGGGCCAGGCAACGATTCCTACCTGGAGAGAACTCCAGAAAGCGAAAGATCGCTACAACGAAAACAAAACAAAGAAGAACAAAAAGGCTCTCGATAAAGCAATGCGCAATTGGGAGGCTGCCGGCAAACCAGAGCCAGCAAGAGCGCCATCAGATGAGCCGTTGACCGAAGGTGCTTATGCAATTGATATTGGTATAGGCAGCAAAGTAGATGAAGTTATTGTTGTCACGCCCGATCATGCCCAGAGGGCTGCTCGGATTGAAAACCTCAATGATAACATTGAGGGGATCAGAAAAGCCTATAAGCAATTTGATCAAGAGCCCCCTCCTGGCCTCATTGAAAGCATCAAGAACTCTGACCTAGAGCAATCTACAATTAAGGATCTGATCAACAAGGCAGAAAAAGACATCTTCGTTAGAGACAACATTGCCGATGCAGTTGCTCAGTTAAAAGAAGTAAAGATCAGCCGGGCTCAAACAGATACTTTATCGAGGCTTCAGAAGCGGTACAAGAAGCTCCTGCTTAAAGGTGAGGGACTTGACTCGGTCCTTCAATCAATCACCCCTAAGGGTGAATTGATTGAAGGCTCTAAGCTTTTCAGGCGCGTCTCTCAGGACGAAGGGTTCCAAGGAAAAAGCGGAGCAGTAAGAAGACCTCTTAAAGGCGATCAGATAAAAGAAAGAGATGCAGACCTTGAGCCTGGCGGCAAGGCAATGGTCTATACTGGCGAAGGGGAACTTACAGGCGCAGGCAAACCAAAAGCTGCAACAGCAAAGATGCAGGATACAATGAAGCGCTCTCCTGAGGAGACCAGGCAAATAGCTGAGGCATATCAGTTTGAAAAGGAGCGGAAATCCAAATTATCTAGTGAGGAAAAATCGAGAGAGAAGCACGCCAGTAAACAGCGCCAAGAGAAAAGAGATGCTGAGCTTAAGGCAGCCAACTCGCTTGACCCATTATCAAAGGCAAACCTGCTAGAGATTGAGAAGAACTCTGTTGCTCCGTCGCTAGAAAGCCGAAGTTTCAAAGAGCTTAAAGACTTTGCAAGCACTCAGATGCCTGAGGTTATGAACCTCCCCTATAAGGAAAGAAACAGTAAAGCAAAACTCATCAAAGCCCTGGGCAAAAAGGGTCGTGTTCTTCATCTGGTTACGAACGATATTAAGGCTGGGCACAAGGCTCAGAAATTCTGGGCTTTGCTTAATCAGGCGAAAGAATCAGTAGCCGGATTAAGAAAAGGACAGTGGAAGCAGCGACGAACCCTCCAGGGGATTGCTCGAGATGCTATCGCTTCTGGTCTGCCCTTGAATCTTGTAAGGAAAATCCTGAATGTAATTCAGCCTAATCCTAAAAGCAGCGCGATGAAGAGAAGGGATGGCAAACCCTATCAGAGTTTAGGATCTCAAGTTGAAGGCTATCGTTATACAAACCTTATTGATGAGATTGAGGCGGGCAAGAGAGGAGAGGTAACAGATACAGCCGTTGCTGGTGAGGCAGCGCGCCCTCTTCTCGCTAAGATTGACAATGAGATTGGGACTGTCTTTTCTCGTTACGATAGAGAGCTAAGAGGGATAAAAGATCCTGATGCTCTAGCGGAAAAAGCAAATGAGATTCTTGAGAGATCCAGAGACGAGCTAAAGGAACTTAAGGCAGATCTCGATGCGGCAGCAAAAGGCAAGAAGGGCGCTGTTGAGGGTGGCTTTACTCGAGGTTTAAACAAGTGGGTTAAGTCTTCCTACTTCGGTGAGGTAGAGATTCTTCGTCGCAATAGGGTCGAGAACTTTAAGCGAGACAATCCCCATGTCACACTAATTAAAACGGAGCCTGACGTTACGAGTGTCTTCAAGAGCGTGATCGCCCGTGTTGAGAAGGGTGTTGCGAATCTTGAGATGAACATTGCTCTTACCCCCTTTACCCAGCTTAACAAGACAATGAATGCGATAGCGGCAGAGTCTTTCGGCGGGAAGCCTCAGCGTCAGGTGTCACCAAAGGCCAGAAAGGTTCTTGAGGAGCTTGGCCCAATGGATCGAGAGATTCCCTTTAGCAAACTGGATGAGATAAGCAGGGGCCTCAATGACAAAGGCTTAACAGCTAATGAGATAGTTGCTCTGCGCCGAAACATCGAAGCGAGGAAAGAGGTTTCAGCTCCTAATCAAGAATTCCAGAATGCCGGTGTTACTGTTGATATAACCCCTGAGCAGATTCAGGAAGTTCGCCAAACTAAACCTCTTAACAATGACATTGAAACAATTGAGGTAGGGAAGAGTGCTCCGAATGAGAGCATCAAAGAGTTTGCAAACAAAGCGCAGCGTCCAGCAGATCCTCCTCAACCAGTTAAGCCTGAGCCAGCGGAAACCGTTGTTCATTACGGCAAAGACCAGAACAGAGTTCTTAGTAACTTTTTCTGGTACCCATTCGAATTCCGAGGAAAGACATTCGATACAGCAGAAGGTGCATATCAGGCGTACAAGTCTGGCGAGTATGTTCCTGGTTACGAGAAGCTTACTGGCCCACAGGCTAAATCAAAAGGTTGGGAAGCCTCGGTAAACAAAGAAACAAACCGGGCTCTTATGGCTGAAATACTTGAAGCAAAGTACGATCAGGTTCCAGAGTTTAGAAAAGCTCTGAATGATTCAGGAAAGATTACCCACCCTGTCGGGGATAAGTTTTGGGCAAAAACTTTCCCTGCGCTCCTGACTTCCCTGCGCTCCTTGAAGGGGCACGAAGCGCGACAATCAGCGCCCAAACCTCCAGCGCCTAAGCCTGAACCAGCTAAATCATATACAGCTAAAGATTATAACAAAGATGTAAAATTAATTGCTGAGTCTAAATGGAAGACTACCCCTTTTGATGAGATCCCCAAAGGAAAAGAAGAGGCTCATTACCAAGAGGGCAAAGCGCTTGAAGCAGCTAAGGAAAGAGTAAAGGCCGCTGGCGATAAGTTTACTAAACCTCCAGCGCCCAAGCCTGCGCCGGTGCCTAAGCCTAAGACCGCTGTCGAGGTGAGGCAAGAGGCTGCCCAAAGGGCTCCTGTACCTGAGCCTGTTGAAGTGAGAGCACCAACTCTCGAGGAACAGTTTGCTGCACAGGCAACCCCCGTGACCCCGACACCTGAAGGTGTTCCGACGGACGTGTCGCCGGGCAGGGTTCTAAACCCAAAGATCGAAGCTTTCAAAAAAGATTTAGAATCGAAATCGCTAGAGACCTTAAGGCAAGGGTTTCCCGATGCTGTCAGGCAGGCGAGAAACTATAACTTTAAGCTAAAGAATGATCCGTCTGGTGCGCTAAGAAACATGAAGACGGAGCCTGGCAAGCAGCAAATTATAGACATGCTTGTAGATGCAGCAGAAGCAAGGGTAGCTGAAGAGGCTCTTGTTCGAGAGCTTAAAGCTCGGAGATCTGCCCCTGCTGCGGCCCCTAAAGGGCCGCCACAGGGGCCGCCTAAACCACCCAAGCCGCCGAAGGGCGAAGGGCATGGAGACGGCTCACCCAAGAAGAAGCCTCTTCCTGTTGTTGAGATTGAAGCCCCGATACTTACTGGCCGTGCTTGGTCAGCAATCAAAAAGCTTGTTCAGAAATTCAGTGTTCCCTCAAAGATAGGGCTAAGCGAAAGAGAAGTTAACGCTTGGAAGGCTGGCGTATTCGAGATCCTTGGGAATGGCAGGTCATTACTTGCTTCTAACTCATTGAGGTTCGCTGTCCGAAATAAACTCGTAGCCCGAATAGTCGATGATCTCCCGAAGAGTTTTGCTGGAATTAAAAACAAGAAGAATCGAGAAGCTTTAATTGAGGCGGTTGATCATTATCTTCAGAAGTTTACTGTTCCCTTTGTTGGTTCAGATAACCCAGCCTCATGGCTATCAAAGGAAGCAAAGAACAAACTACTTGATGGGGCAGCTATCCTAAGAAAAGTGCCAGGGAAAATCCGCATCTTGGGAGAGAAGGAAAAGATTCTCGCTGAGTTCGGTGTTGATAAAGCAATTGAAAGCGCCATTGCTGAGCTAGAGGGCAATGGTAAGCTAATGGAAGCTGTTGCCGGTGAGGCACTGAGCCAGATAAATAAAAACATTGCTGGTATTGCGAAGGGTAGATCTATTGGTCGCAGTATTGTTCTTGATCTTCAGAGGCGAGGATCTAATCCCTCGGCCACAGCCACCGAGAACCTTGCTCGCCTAGCTTCTAGTCATCTCGTTGCTCGAGAAGCTGAATCACTTGGCCTGCCTAATCGAGTAACTAATCGAGAAGGCAATGTGGTTAAGGTTACACCTGTTGAGCTTATTGATGGCTCTGAATCTAAAAACATCCAAGGTGCAGCATCAGATCCCCAGGCATTTATTGATGCCTTGGAGTCGAAACTTCCAAACAAAAGAAAGCTTACCGAGAAAGAGATCGAGCAATACGTTGGATCAAAAAAGGAGGATGGAAGCTGGACTGTTCATTCTGATTCTGTGGTTGGCCGATGGCTTGATAGCCTGAGGCAATACAAGCGACTCACCGAAAAGGGTGAAAAGAATAACATGATGAACATCCTTGAGGATGCGCTGCCAGAAGAAATGAAGCAGGCTCTTGAGGAGTCTTCGAAGAGTACCAAGGACGCAGACCCCGCTGAGTTTTCTAATGACTTTCTTTATGATGTGTATGTTCACCCTGATTGGCATGGTCAAATGTCTGACCGGATTTGGTTCAAGCAGACATCCCAGCAGTATAGAGATACTTTCTTTGGCTGGTTATTTGGGCGGACCAAAGTAAGTAACACAATCATGCGGGCCAAAACAAACCTGGGTAACACGGGGAGCCATGCAATTAATATTGGTCTTAATACTGGCGAGACTCCTGCTGCCATTGCTGCCAGGGTGGGAGCTACTGTCTATAATGTATGGAAGTTTAACCTAAACCCAAAGAAGTTTACGGAGAACAACCCGCAACTAGGGCGCGCCTTTACTCAGGCTAAAAGGAACCGCTTTATTAAGACAACCTTTTCCGAGGTTGAGCTAGGCTCACTGATTGAAGCTGGCTATGCCCCAACACAGATTATTGACTTCGCTCAAAAACTTGGTGTGCCCCCTAAGGTTATCAGCGCAATGTCTAAGTTCATGGACAAGGGGCCTAAGAATCTTGAGCGTGCCCGTAAGGCTCTTTACGCAATGGAGGATTCCTATCCTAAGACAGCTGAATTCATTCGGCACTTTGTTGATCTAGATAATTATATGAACCATCTTAAAGATGGTGACTACATTGATCTTGTTACTGGACCGAAAAGAAAAACCAGATTGGTCAGGAAGACTATTAATGGCAAGGCTCAGTGGACTCGCGGTGATCGTGTCGTCAGCAAGGGCAAGGTTGATGAGCTTGTGTCGCAGGCCGCCAAGCTTAAAACAGATTACCTAATCCCTGATTACAATAAGGTTCCTCGGTTCATTCGCAATGCTCGAGCCGGCGTCATTCGTGGGGGCCTGAACCCCTTCCTCTTCTTTGCCAGCCCATTTATGAGCTTTGCTTATTTGATGCTTGATCTACCAGGTAAGCCGGGCATTGTTTCAAACACCCTGTTTGGCAACACTCTTACGCCTATGTTCACAACGAACAACATGAAGGTTAATGCTCTTTGGGCTAAGGCAGAAGCAGTAAGGGCTGCCCGTAAAACATTAATGGTACAGCAAGCCTCACTCCAGTTTTCTCAAGGCAAAGAGTACTGGAGTAAATCTGTCCGAAGGGCTTTGCGTCATGGCTTACAGGTCGGCCCCGATCCTTTGGCTCTCTTTATGCCATCAGATAAAGCCGGTTGGATTAAAGCTTATGGTGCTAATAACTTTAATGCGATGTCTCAAAGCGAGATCTACTGGAGCCAGATTGCTTATATGTCTCTGTATGCCGGCAGGCATCTTCGATCCTTCTTAGGTCTTGGTGGTTCTAATCCGCTGTCACTAGAAGAAGCTAAGCCAAGAGAGTATTCAAATAAATATTTGAACTCTTTAAGCCGTGGGCATCAGAAGATCTTAAACAACTCGCTTAAGATTAAGCAGCGAATGCTTATGGATATTGATCAGAAGCAAGCATTGCGCCCTAAAGATGTTTTAGCTCTTGGGTTCTTGAGCGGCTCTCCGCTGATGGACATCTGGACTAAGTTTCAAACAGGCAAAAAGTACGGGCAAGACATAGAGAATCCAACACAAGAACTCATGGTAGATCTTGCTGCTATTGTTCTCCCTATGGGTGTTGATTCTACGCAGATCATTAAGACCATGGCGCCGCGCATGGGAATGGTCGCGCCGAAAAGCGACCTGTCTGCTTTCCGTAACCTGATTATGCAGCAAGAAAAAAAGATTGGCAGAAACTTTAGTGCATGGCCACGAGAGCAGCAGATCAAGTTCATGGCTGACCATACTCTCGATGCGATTACTCAAGTTTATTTTCGTGAGATGCCTGTTGAGTTGCCAGTAGTTATTGGGCCTGACGGCGCTGAGAAGGCTAAAGATCCTCACTGGTTTAAGGATTTCTATACGGGGTTTGAAGATTCAGTTCAAAGTTACTCAAAAAATAAAATGGATACAGCTTCAAGCCCTGAGGAAATGAACCTGGCGAAGAAAGACTTGGATCATTTTAAGAAAGCTATTGAGTCCCATAAGGCGAAGCGCCGTAAGCTTATGTCAGAAATGGGAAGGCTTATTGGTGGCGATGAGGGATATGTTCCGAATCTTATTATAGATGGAAAGCCTGTAACAATGAGAAGCCCTGGCTCCATACGCAGAGGAGAGGAAGGCTTGAAACAAAGTCGGCTTGACATTACTAAGGAAGCAAGAAGGCGTGCCGCTACCTTTGGCGCTCGCCTTAAAAAGGAAAGGGATAAAAATGCCGGAAGTAATTAAATATGTTGGACCCGAAGGAACCCGTGTTGTGGTTCAGGTTCCCGATGAGCCCAAGAAGCCAGCAGCTAAGAAGAAGGCTGCACCCAAAAAGAAGAAGAAGTGAACCCTCTTCTCTTACAGCCTGTGCCTACCGGTGACGCATCCGCTCGCTACGAGCGGCTGAGTCACGGTGGCACCACCTGGTACGACCTAATGCCGACGCCTGCCAATGGGACTGATAGCGGCACGCCTGGCTTCTGGCCTAACTTTGATGATGCAAGTTGGGTATCGCTTGGTCGCCCAGCAAAGCTTGATTTTGCGGATGCATTTACTGTTGTCGCTTGGGCTAAGCAGACAAGAGAAGATCCACCCCGCGATAATCAGGAGCGGATTATTTCACGGGATAGTATCGCCGCTAGAGCTTGGACCCTGTCTAAAGATGACGACACAGGGGTGATTTCGTTCTTTGTATGGGAGCGCGGTGGCGGTGGCGGCGATTATGAAAACGTGCAGACCGGTGGCGCTACCGATGGAACTTGGCATTTTCTCGTCGGTGTCAATGAGGGGGCAGGCAACGACCTCAAGCTCTATGTTGACGGAGTCCTGGCCGTTACTGGGGTGGGCGAGGGCCTTGACCCATCGGATGCTGCTGCTGATATAGAGTTTGGCAGGCGACAAGACGGTGGAGGTCCTGACTTTTTCCAGGGCGTCATCGACACCGGCCGCTTTTATTCTCGTGCCTTGAGCGCAGATGAAATACTTAGAGACTATCATGCCGGCAAGCCGGCGCATCCATAGGAAGAACGATGAGCGTTAACTCACATCTTATTGCTAACAACCCAGTATGGACAGATGCTACTGTCGTCACTGATGTTCCTGCTGCTGGTGCATGGCCCGGTCCAGGTACCCCAATTCCAAGCCTGGTTCCGATCATCCTTGCCAACGGACAGGTTGCAACTTCTGTTACTATTTCAAACACGGGGCCTGTTAATCTTTATGTCGGCTCTTCGACGACGCACGGGATTCTGCTTCAGCCAGGTGCTGCTATTTCTCTTGCCCTTAGTTCTAGTGCTGCACCTTATGTTCATGACCTAACACCAGTAACTGGTACAGGGACATGGGCAGTCGTGGCCTACGAATGACACCAGGATGGCCACCAAACTTCAGCCCGAACGAGTTCCGTTGCAAGTGTTGCGGGACCATTGGGAACGAGCATACGGCGAGGCATCTAGCCTGGTCCCTACAATCTATCAGAAACATTGTCGGACCCCTGAAGATCAACTCGGCGTACCGCTGCCCGAAGCACAACGCCAAGGTAGGGGGTGGTAAGAAGAGCCAGCACCTCGAGAGTAGTGCGGCTGATCTTGTTGCCAAGGATGCTAACCCTCTTCAGCTGCAAGACACCATCCTCGGCATGATGGAACACAACACCATTCCTAACGGTGGGCTGGGCAGGTATGACACCTTCACCCACTATGACATTAGATTAACCCCAGCACGCTGGGACCAGCGGAGTAAGTAATGGCATACCCAAAGCACGCTGAAGAAGCGGCAGAGAAGCGACTAGAGGAAAATCAGTATGAGTACTACCTTGATCTGAAGAAGATCAAAAAAAGTTTTCCAGATGTATTTAAACCCCAGCCCGCTGGGACAAAAGGAGCGAGTAAGATGGGATTGATTAGACCAAAAGTAAGTACAGAAGAGATGGCGAAACGCCGAACAAAATTAGCAACGGTTAAAAACCCGAAGCATTACGACCTTCGACCCAGTGAGCGCACGCCGACTGAGCCCTATAAGGCCAGTCCCCGAGAGAAAACAGGCGCTGATAAAGCTCGAACTAAAGCGAAAGCCGTACTCAAGCGAATGCAAGCAAAGAAAAAGAAAAAGGATTCGTACTAATGGAAAAGATGAAGAGTCGTAAGCTCTGGCTGTCTGTGTTGGCAGCCCTCCTCCCTGTGCTGGCTAAGCACTTCTTCCCTAGCCTTCCGACCGAGGCTATCGTTGCCTCAGTCATCGGCGCTGTGTCGGGTGTGCTCGGTATCAGCATGGAAGATGTAGCCAAGCAGAAGCGGGCTGCCCTGGAGGCAGCCGCTTCCCAGGGAAAAAAGCCCTCCGAATAATTCCCCCTGTTGTACTACGTCCTAGCGATAGCGGGGGCCTTGATCTTTCTCTTACTGGGAATCATCATCGGTGGGATGCTGGTGCTGCTGTTAGACATACGCTCGGACGAGACTTCGACCTCACCGCCCAGCTCTCAGCCGGAGCCGAATGGGGCGGAGCCACCGATTGGCAAGGAACCGTAGGTATGAAGTGGAGATGGTAGACACACACCCTCCCCCCTAAGGGGGAGGGGTGTGGTACCTAGTCTATAAGACCTCTTTTCTCCAAGAGCTTGATAAAGATATCTTCCTCAATCTTAATTCTCTTAGGGCACTCTGGTCCCCCTCGAGTCTTGTCGTGTCTTTGAAGCCAGCGCGTGGCCATGATGTCATACAGCCGTTTGATCTCCACCTTCTTGAATGAGATGGTGTTAGCCATTACCCCTCCTCCGTTTTTCGGAGGAGCTTAACATAAACGGAGTGAAGTTGATCTAAATAATCTTTGTCCCCATCACCCGTTTCCACTCGCTCCTTCCAAAGTTCTATCTCATCGAAGAGTATTCCGAGTAAAAGATTACGCTGCTTATTTGATAGGTAAACGATTGGCATTAGCCCTCCTCAAATCTATGATGATGAAGCTCGGGATACAGTGACAAGCTATCCGCTGTGCCGAACCTGTTCTTATCAATGATGATCTCTACCTTACCGGCGAGAGCACCTTCCTTATCGACTGGCTTGTGTAGCAGCAGCACTGAGTCTGCATCTTGTTCGATTTCTCCACTGTCACGCAGGTCTTTCATGCTCACGGTCTTAGCTGCCGCACCTCCACGGTTAAGCTGAGCACAACAAAGCACAGGCACTTCTAATCGTTTGGCCATAGCCTTAAGTGCTTTGGATACTGAGCCGACCGCTTCACTGCGTGTAGCAAACTCACCGATGGGCTGAACAGATGTGATGAAGTCAACGACAACCATAAGCAACGGGTCATCACTGTTCTTCTTAAGCAGGTCACAAGCCTCGAGGATGTCCTCTAATCGCATTCCGTAATAAACATGAAGCCTACTAAGGACATTCTGTTCCATTGCCACTAGCGTCTCAACGTGAGTGATACCTCCCTCATTCCTTTCCTCATAGGGAGTGATGCAATTCTGCTTGGCCAAACAGGAGAGAGCCTTAAGCCCGATCTCAGCCGGACCCATTTCAACTGAACAGTAGAACACTTTGCCTTGCTTATAACCTTTCAGAATCTGAACGGCTATCTGTGTAGCAAGCGTAGTCTTCCCTGTTCCTGGTCTCGCACCGAGTACAATCAATCTACCTGGTGACATTCTTACTGCGTCATCAAGCTTCTTGAATCCGGTCTTGATACCAGGAGCGAAAGCCTTCCTTGCATTATTAAGGATGCCCTCAAGGGCGCTAGATCCTGCGGCTTTCAACTCATATGGTTTCCCATAGTCATACCCCCCCTGTGTCTCTGGTGGCCATAAGATATAGTTTGACAAGGTTTCCTCGCTTGATCTCAGTAAGTGCAATGGCGGCGGCATCTGCTGCATGCTCCCTTTGTGTCTTCGGTATCCGCATAAGATACTTAGATGCACCGGGGATGTTGTCGCATAGCCACTCAGTGATTTCGGTTTTGCTCGCTGACTTCTTGCCCGTTAACTCTTGCTTGACATCCTTCGGATGCCATTGAGTTATCGGCCAGTGATCAACAGCTAAGCCATAGATAAGACCACGGGCCATGCCAATCACACGATCACTCGAGGTTCTAGTCCAACTCTCAGCCTCCACTGCAATCAGTTTGATATTGTAAGATGTGCAGACGTTACGCAGATCCTCACCAATAGATTTGCATCTAGCTTGGTTGTCCTGCCAGACAGGGATCTTATGCTTAGACTTCTGCGTGCGAATGACGCCAGCCTCGACGCACTTGGCCAGGCTACCATCGTACTCGATGATAGCCCAGCCAAGGCTACGAAAGCCCGGGTCAATACCCAAGATTCGGATAGCCATCCTAGAATGGCACCTCGTCATTGGGCTGAAGGCGCTTCACGCCAGTGTACACCTTCTCATTGTATTCACGATTGTTAGTCGTGATGAGAAAGCAGCGATTAGCCTGCTCGCCTACGGCAGCAGCCCAATCGCTCCACCCCTCAAGGTCGCCCTTGATACCCATGCCATTGAAGATGGCTCCGGCTTTCCACAGGATGGTGTCAGCGTGCTTGATCTTATCCCAAACACGACGACCGTTATGCTCACCCTCAGTGATGGTGAACTCCAATGAGGTACGCATGATACCATCATCAGGATGAGGCTCAGTCTCTACACTAGAGAGCCGAGCAGTATAGGTACCTTCAGGCAATGGAGTAAACTCCGTGTCCGACGCACCCGCTTCATTCATCCGATCCATAAAACTCATGTTAGCCTCCTACCGCTTGTTGAGTTTATTAATAAAAGCAAGGACATCATCCTCGCTAACGACTGGTACAACCTGCGATTCGCCATCGGTAAAGATACGATAGCGACACTTGCTCACGAACTGAGGATCACGAGTCAGGTTGAGTACCTGTGATCCTGGTTTGAGATTCAATGCTGCTGCTTGCGTCTTGCTTAAGACCTGCAACCTACCAACCAGATCAAACGTACCAACGATGTCCACTCGATCATTCTTAGGACACTCGGGCGCATAGTAACCTGGCAACCCTTCCACCTCACCGACCGCTTCATGGCTGAGCATTAAGATATTCTTACCTACCTTTGAGAGATTCTTTAGCTCATGCATGATCATCTTCAGCTGCTTCTTACGCTCACCATACATCTTCAATGTGGTTTGGTTAGAGCCAGAAATTCCCTGAAGTAATGACCATGCCATCTCACTCAGCGTGTCGATGACAACCCACTTCACTTCCTTCTTATTGCGTAGCTGCTTAAGGAACTCGATGACATCACCACCCATGTTGCCATTGGGTTCGGATAGATCAAAGAGCTTGGTGTCCTTACCCACCTCACGCAATGCCTCTTGCATACCAACCTCGAAGTCCAGTGCCACACCGACACCATCATCAAGGCCTGCGATACGAGCAGCAAGCGTGCTCTTACCAACACCAGGCGGACCATACACCATGGTCATCATCCCTCGTTGGTCGTTCGCATAGTCAATCATCTTAAGACCCATGTTTAATCTCCTTCACGGGCAAGCCTGCCTTATACGCATGTGCATATAAGAACATGGCTGGGTGGTTTAGATAGTTATCGGATACGGTATCAAGCTGCTGACTACTACTCGTCTTGTAATCAAGTACAACTGTATCTCCATTGTAGTCAGTGCCAATCAGATCGGGCTGGCATGTTACCCACATGTAGGTGCCAGGCACACGGAAGATTCTGCGCTGCTCGACTTCTTCAATACGGTAAAGATTCCTCGTTGCCAAGATAAACATTCTGACTGCTGTATGTGCACACTCGCTCGACTTGAAGTCCTCGAACGGTGCTTCAATGTGCTGTTTAAGCTCATTAATTTTAAGCTCGATAGCGCACTCAGCAATCATGATTAGGTCAGCACGTATACTTTCTTTAACAACGTCATCAACATTACCGACCCCACTAAAAGCTTGACCTAAGGCAGCGCACCCCTCGTGCACTAAAGTGCCGAGGGTGCGTGCCGAGATCTTGCTCCATTCCTGTCTTGCTGGCTCCTTGTTCAGCTTGTAACTGAAGTACCACTGACGTGGGCACATCATGTAGCTACGCAACTGCGATGGCGACACGATGAAGGCACGATCATGATGCAACGACTTGCGACCAGGAATAGAGTATGACTTACCCGCTCCGCTGTAGTCACCAGTGCGGTCACGCACCCCGTACCAATTCCCAATGTCACCCGTCGGATCGGTGCGACACAGTGTCTTCCAATCGCACAGCCTGCACGCAGCCACGCTTCGAGGTGACGCACAAGTCTCAGCTTTCATGCGCAAGCCGATGGCCCGTGTCTCTTCCAGCGCATACTGAATGGCATCGCCCGTCATCATCCAGTCAACCTCTGAGGACCAAGCACGCCTGTCCCTGTCGTTAAGGTGCTCCATAAACTCTTGGTCAATCGGAACCTGGTGATCGTGACACGCAGCTAGATACATGCTCGAGCTAGTGTCCTGATTCTTAGCCGTACTAAGTGACCCGTTCTTTAAGACTCTGATCGGTTTCGGTTTGGCAACACGGCCAAAGATATATCTTCCAGTAATCATCTGTCCTCCTCACTGCTGCTGATGGCGGTTGGTTCTACTAGTAACTGGTAAAGGATTGATTGAATAACAATGAGGTCTGACTTCACATCTTTATCAAGCCTTTTCCTTTTTAGTTTCTCACAAGCTAAATGATATAGGATGACTACTATTGTTCTGTTTGCTGCTATGTAGAACCAACCCTTCTTAGGATCATGGCTCAAAACCTTACCTCATCCTGGTCCATTAGCATTTGACGGTAACGATAGTTCTCTTCCTGCTCTAGCTTCAGCTTCTCCTTAAGCAGTTCGTTCTGCCTCGTTAGGTTCTTGATCATCTCATCACTGAGAGTCAGTAGTTCATTCAGTTCACCGTAGCTCATGATTTCTCCACACTTTTAATGAAACGTTTCTCGCCATCAGTAAGCTGAGTTAGATGAGCAAGCTTTAGTCGCTGGCCTGAGTCGTTCAGGTATTCAAAGATACACAGCATAGCATGCTCAAGTTCTTCGAGGCGCTTATCCGATGGCTCACCACGCACAGCCTTCCAGTCTTCCTTGTTCTCTTCGATCATCTCCCCAAGCCTCTCGATGTCTCGCTCGAGGTCGGGGATCTTATCGTCAAACTTATACTCGAGATCATCGAGGTCGCTCTTCATGTCATCGACATCAGGCATGTTATCGAGACGGTCTGACACCTCCTCAATGCGCTGGTCGAGACTGTCTCCAATGTCAGCCTGACTAAACAGTTCGGATAGATCCATCTCCTTAAGCTCTTGGCGAATAAGCTCAACCATCTTTGGTTGATCAACATTCTCTATTACCGACATGATATGGTTATCCAATTCCATAATTAGATTTCCGCTATTGCTCATGATTCCTCCTTAGGAATATTACATTGGGGGTCTGACACGAACGGCTCATCCTCCATGGGAGGACAGCCAAAGCACATAGTTTCTCGGGCGAATGCCTTGGGTGTAGCACCGGCAAGGTCAGTGTCGCATGACACACAAGTCTTCTTTACCCATGGGCCACGCAAAGCCCAGCCAGGGTAAGGTCTATAGTTACCCTTATTCTTCCAAGTCATACTCGCTCCAGGATGTCGGCACGCATTGCCCAGAAGGCAGCAGCATGGACATCTTTGGGCGCTTCACCAAAGTCTTCGACGTAGGAATCCTCATTAGGTGATGCGAGTAAAACAGCCTTGGATCTGGCGGTGTAGATAACTTCTTCGGACCCATCGAGTGTCTCATGCAGCCACTCATCCATATGCTCACGAACAACATCATCATCCACATCTTCTTCATCATCTAGCTCCTCAGCCTCAACGGTGATCTCAATGAAACTATCTCGCTCGCTTTCGTACATCTCGACGTACTCACGCACGACAAAGTGGTACCAACTTTCAAGCGCATGGTATGCATCGGCGAACCCTACCTCTTGCTCAGCCATGCCGAACCTCCATTCATTTATAATTTAAGGAAGGCACCTTCCGGCCCTCTCGCTTGGGCGAGGGGCGGAAGGTGACAGACTAGATACTAGTAATCATCGGGTGGCCCGTCATCAACCACCCCGTACCCTCGAGCCTCATTGTAAGCATCCATCCCACCAGCAGCGAAGGCTTCCATCCCTCGCAGGTGTGACTCGCCATCATCAAGTTCTAGTTCCTTAGGCTGATCGACCAAGGTGTAATGGTTGATGCCATCACGCAACTGACACATGTGAAAGTGCGCAGCCTTAAGGCGCTTCATTATCTCCTCACTCTCATGAGGGAACAGGTCATCAACCCAGTGTTCACGCCAGAACCCGCGCTCAAAGCCATGCAACTCACCAACCATACGGACAGCTGCATTGTAAATCTTCTCTTCACCATTAGACATGGTACTTATCTTTCTTTCCTTGAGCCCAATCAACGGCTCGTAATACACAATCAATATCCTTTTGCTTGATGCCCCACTCACGCAGCTTCTCTTTGCTGATACCCCAGTTCTCATGAGTCTCATTGAGGTGCTCAATAAGATAAGGGTGCTGCCACATGATCAGGATACCCTGCCAAACTTTATTACTTACAACTAAACGACCGGGCATCAGTGCTCCTTCGGTCTTGCGACCATGATAAGGGTGAACCCTCTGTCATCACGACACCAATCAGGTTCACCGTCTCCCTCGCCGACACCGAACATGCCAGTGCGCTTATCATGCACAACATACATAGGTTCAGCAGCCTTGAAGGCGATGCGGTTAGCCTTGAGGCTGGCTCGCATTGCATTCCTGTACCAAACACAATCCTTGAAATCGCCCGCCATCATTATTCCTCTCGCTCGATACCGAACTCCTTATCGACAGCATCGTAAGCAGCATCATATGATATGGCGTAGTACCAGGTACCAGTCTCCTCCTTGGCCCAGGCACAGCCCCATCTGACATAGATCTCGACGCCATCCTTAGCTAGACTCTTGATCTCTTTATCTACTGAATCAAGGAGATGATCTAGCTCAGCGAGAACTATCTCTGTCTCATCGTTATCGTCTTGAGCGGTGATAAAGAAGTCAGGCCCAACGATGCAACCATCGCCATCCTCGGGTGGGTCATAGTAGCTATTCATGGTATCTCCTTTCAGGAGGTGTGGGCTGATAAGGCTCTGCGATACTCCATCGCTAGTGCCAGCCGGTCAGCTTTACGCTTTCCGTATGCGTCGGGGTGCCTCTTCATTCGTGCTGCGATTTGCTCATCGCTTGCGCCTGCCTTGAGGCTGTCGAGAATCTCAAATAATCCGTAGCTCATGGTATCTCCTTAGCGTGTGAACAGGGGTTCGGTTTGATGGATCTTAACGATAGCTACAATCTTATTGAGCGAAGCATTCCAGCCCTCTCTATGGCCAATAGCCTGAGCCATGATAGCAACACGAGCCAAGTCAGACTGACTGCCTCGCATATCTTCAATGAGTTTATACAACTCATCCATATCTTTAGGTGTGCGAACTAATTCCATGCGACCTCCATATAGTTATAGTCTATACCCCTATCCCCTCCCCCCCTAAAGGGGGGAAGGGGGATAGGGTGTTAGTAAGCTGATTCAGATTCAGGTAACTCATCATCACCCAGCACATACAAGTTAGACAAGTCTAGTCCTGCACCACCTGAATGCCTGGCCACATGATCCAATGCATCATGAAGCTCACTGATCTCTCGCTCATTGCGATTGTTCCTAGCCTGCACATCAATAGCAATACGCATGACCTGGTTCAGCTTGGTGATAGACTTCTCTAGCTTCTCACGCTCTTGGCATAGTGCAGTGCGTCTAGTGTTAAGCTCATCAATCAAATCACTAGGGTTATCACATAACATCTTAATCAATTCGTTAACTAGCATGATCTCTCCTTGGTTGATCGGCAGTACTGAGTTTAGATTAGGTGTCGGCCTCGGCCTCAAACTCCGAAGGCCCGAAGCTCCGCACTGCGTAGTGCGAAGCCCCGAGCCTCCGGTTCATGAGCCTGTATCAGCTACTTCTTCTTAGCAGCTTCCTTCTGCTTAGCTTCGAACGCCTTCTTAGCAGTAAGATCAAAGGGCGCAGCGATACCATCATCATTAAAGACGACGACCGGAACCGACTTCTCCTTCGCCATTGCCTTATCGTACTTGGCTTCGTAGTTGCGGTACTTGTGCTTAAGCAGCAGCCGGCCGCTATCACCAGCCTCGTTCGTGATCTCGTAAGTAGCAGTGTACTTCGGATTCTTATCGCTCTTGCTGAGCACCTTGACCACGCTGTAAGGCACGTCATCAGGTGTCTTCGGAATGCAAAGCGCACCCTCATCAGCAAAATCCCCAAAGTCTTTCTCGATGTTGTTGTCCCAAGTCATAGCAAATTCCTTTCTATTGCTATTAATTATCAAATGCCATCCTGGCGCTCGTTGTTAGCGCCAGGAGGCATGATTATATCTTCAATCTCATTCATCTCGCCTCAAAATAAATTACGTCTAGTACTCCTCTTCTGCACAGGCAGTGCAAACTACATTCATCTTGTCGCCCCCCTCGTAGTCGGACGTGCGAACTAACTCCTCTCCTTCTTCAGGTTTCTCACCGCACTGATCGCAGGTATGTACCTCCTCTCCTACGAAGCTGATCTGATCACCGTCGATCTTGAGCCAGTGTCTAATGAGCATTACCGATCCTCCAAGAAGCTGAATGCCTCACCGAGTGTGACCGGTTCCTCTTCCTCGTCACAATCACACCCATAACTTCGACACTCATCACACTGAAAAGGATCAGGCTCATTACAGATAGGGCACGGGGCATCGATCAACCTCCAGTTGCATCCATCAGCACAGGCTTCAGGCTCAGGCTTAGGTGCCCTCTCCTCAGCGAACCTCTCCTTCATGCGGGTCTGTCTGCGAATCATCTCGGCCTCTGCATCTTTCAGCTTACCTTCAAGCATCAGGATGTTGGCGATGGTCCAGATGTAAGCGAGCTTATCAAGACTCAAGACGCAGCCTGCATCTCTGCACCTCTTTGCGTACTGAAACACGCTCTCTTCTTCTGGGATTGGTTCTAGGAACAGTGCCCCCAGAAATGCGATGTCTAATGGCATGGTGTTACTCATGGTTATTACGCCTTCCCGCCCTGGATCAGAGCCAGCTCGAGGTGAATGTCAATGCCTGGCACCCATTGCCCGTATCTTCCAACGTACCCATTGCGGATCTCGTTGAGTCGGCCGAGCGAAGGAACAAAGAAGTCTCGCATGCGGTAGGTTTCTTTCTTCATCATGCATTCACCGCAGGTAGGCAGCACCTTCGAGCCGCTTGCGTTGGCTCCTCGTAATGCTACGTCGTCATGGCTCCCGCACCTGTGACAGCTAAGCGATCCCTCGAGTGAGTGCTCCATCCAGGTGAACTCCCAGTTGTCGTGCTTGTCTGCGTTCTCCTCGAACAGCTCTTCGGTGATGATCATCATGTCTGGAACGTCTTCGATTCGTAGGCTGCCAAACTCTCCTCGATTCCTTTCTTCTATGGTTCCAGCTAGTGCCAAAGTTGCGAACAGCTCCGTGCTTTCCGTTAGCTCCATCATCTTCTCCTTCTTAGGGGTGTAAAGATTTTCCCCTTGTTATTTTAGTTAGGAAATCTATTCACCCAACAACGCAGATGATCGGTGTCGGTGGTATGTCTGCCCTCTCCTGTACTGAGTCTCGGGCTCTATCACGGGCCCGGCAGCAGTACTGAGGCTCACGGCGGGTGCGGTTTCTGGGGTTCTGTTGCTCTGCGGTTTCGGCTGCTAAGGTAGGAAGACTTGTCTGGATACCGTTAAAAAAAGTCTTATAAGCGACGAAGGAGCGTGTGCCATAAGGCTGCTGCTCGACGAGCGAGGCAAGAGAATAGAGGAGCCGAAGCCCCTCTATCCCCTTCCAGGTTCGCCTAGCGATTACGCATAAGCTGCGTGTGTATCGCCAAGCTCACGAATACGAATGGTGCAAGCTGCGCCGCTCCAGAATTCGCCTTCGGGCCCTGCGATCAAGCACGCAAATTCGTTGCCGCCGATGACCTGCTGGTACACGCTTTCGACCTCGGCTTTCTGCACGTCGGTGAATACAAACAGCAAGCCTTGCATTTCAGGCTGCATCGGGTTTTCGACAAGGATGTTCCAACCGTTACCGCTCTCATTGGGCTGCATGCCGTTGCCGAATGGCCGAAGAGGGCCCTTGTAGTCGAGAGGGATTAGAACCCTGCGAGGTGTGGTAGCCGTTGCATTCGCTGCGTAGCTATTTTCGATTGCGCTCATGTGCGCTCCTTTCATGTACAGGACGAACCATTCAGCCCTGTCATGCGTTAGCTGCTGAATTGTCGTCAACGTGACACTGTCGGGTACGCCCTTCTCGGCCTGCGCCTGTTGCTAAAGATCCACCAGGCAGGTGCGGTCCTGCGGTCCCGGCGTTACGGAGTGCCTCCGCGCTGCGGGGTTGGATGCGGTTCCCTTCCTCCGTACCTGAGGTACCCGGCCCTCCTCCCGCACTTCCTCTCTCCCCCTTATATTACACTTTCCAAGTGGAACAGTTTTCCTATAAAGGACAACTGGATGACCTGGAGGGGACATGGGAAGAAAGAAAGTATCAGACGTTAAGTACACTCCGACCTTAAGCAAGCACTTGCTCGAGGGGGCTTTTGTTCAGTGCATGCATCAGGTTCTAGAGAGCCTGCACATGTGCCAGAACCACAAGGAGACAAAGCTACCTTTGGAGCAGCACGTTAAGGCTCTGAAGAATATTACGGGTTCTGAGATCCAAACGGCTCTTATGATTACCGAGGACCGCCATTCGTCTACAATGGTTCCGAAACACAGCTTGTGGGTTAAGCGTGCCAGGACCTGCTATGATAAGCTTATTGAGTTTGATGCTACTGATTCCGATGACATGGCTGGCCCTTTAAGGGAGATCACCATGTGGATTCAGGATGCCCATTTGATTCTTCACGAGGACACCCCGAAGGAAGTTCGGGAATATGTTTCTGATAAGGGCATCAAAGAGATTGACGGGGAGGTAACACTCAATGGGAAACTCAGGGTACAGGGCGTCCAGTAAGGTCTACGAGAAAGAGGCTACTGAAGATGCCATCGATGAATTCGAGGGCGAGCGCGAAGAAGTTCAGCGTAGAGATCGCTACGCTGTGGACCTCCTTGAGAGGTCCCCAGCGGGCGCTATAAAGAAGGTTCCGAAGGAGGCGCATGGTCGTGTTCATAAAACTGTTCGATCTATTATACGGGCTGAGTGGGAAAGTGGCGAGTCGGCTTCTTTACTGGCTAAGCGTCACGGGATTAGTTCTCGAAGTATTAGTCGGTGGATTGCTAAGGAGGAGTGGGCTCGGAGCACAATGGATGCCCCAAGTGCAATCTTACAACATGCACGGCGTGAGATTCAGCGTAAGGTTGAAACCGCCAAGGTTGAGGCGACGGCTGCTATCGAAGATGTTCTCGCAGAGCATAAGGGAGCCAGTCATACGCTCAAGGCCCTTTTACATGAGGCCACGTCCAAAGCCCTTGCTTATCCCCACAAAGACCCCTTCCGACAGCTACTGACGATCAAGGTGGCGTCTGAGGTTGCTAAGAATATTCAGGCTATGGACCGGAAGACCTGGGGTTTTGATGAGAATAAGACAAAGACGACGACACAAATCTTTGATGTTTTGAGTACCATGGGGGAGAAAGTTGAGCGACAAGCTATTGCGGCAGATAAGTCAAAGCCTATAAAAGGCGACCATGGAAAATAATGTTCTTCAGATGCTCGGAGATTTTGGCGCACTTGGTCTTGCGAGTGGCGCTATCTTCTGGATGTATATTAAGATGAGCCAGCGCATGGACACCATGACAGATAACTTCCAGGGGCAGCTTAGGGAGCAGGCTCAGGGCCACGTCGAGCGGGAGACATCGCTCCGAGATAGGTATGATAAGGTGATATCGACCTACAATGATGAGCGTCTACAGGTTATCCAGGGCATCGGCACGAGGCTTGAGGTCATGGAGAAAGAGCTTGAGGACATCGAGGGCAATTTAAAAATAATTTTAGAGTTACTCAATGACGGACGCTAGGGACGAAATCCTTCGCTGCGCTCAGGATTTTGAGTACTGCACAAAGTATTTTAAGATTGTGACCAAGCGATCTAAGCTTGAGTCCTTTCAGCTTAACGATGCGCAGAAGGATATTATTGGTTCCCTGAGCCGTAACGATAACTTGATGATGCTCAAGGCTCGTCAGCTAGGAAGCACGACGGGTATTGCTGCGTATTTCTTTTGGAAGGCCCTGTTTACTCCGCATACGAATGTGGCGGTTGTGGCGCATACCGATGAAGCGGTGAAGAAAATCTTTGAGATTTACCGCCTCTTTTATGATGAGCTACCGGACTTCTTAAAGCTTGAGACGGTAAGGGCGAGGGAGAACCAGCTTAAGTTTGTGACAGGCAGTAGCATTCGGATTGGGTCTGCTTCGAGCCAGAGCTTTCGTGGTGGCACCTACCAGCTTATCCATGCGTCGGAGTATGCCTTCTGGGGCAACATGGAGGAGACGATTGCGTCCTTGTTCTCCACGGCTACCGAAACAGCTAAGATTGTTCTTGAGTCTACAGCTAACGGCATGAACGAAGCCTATGATATGTGGAGCAGGGACAACGGTTTTACCAAGTTGTTCTTAAGCTGGAAGATGGATCGGGCCTATGCGCTCGATGATGCTTCGTTTTCTGATCCCAGCGAAGAGGAACTTGAGTACAGTTACGAGAACAAGCTTAATCAGCGCCAGCTTAACTGGGCGATTAAGACGCTGCGCACCAAATGCGCCAACAATTGGAACATCTTTAACCAGGAGTTCCCCGCAAGACCTGAAGATGCGTTCATTCAGTCGGGCTCACCCTTCTTCCCTATGAAGTTTGATGTGGTTAATGCCACTCCTGGGTACGAAGAGTACGAAAAGCCTAAGAAGTTTGGGATTTACCTCATGGGTGTGGACACAGCGTCCGGCTCACCGGGTGGTGACTACAGTGCATTCATGATTCTTGACGCCACACAGCCCAAGAACCTGCGTATGGTGGCTAGTTTCTACGAAAGAATCCCGCCGAGCCTGTTTTCAAAGCACGTTTTGACTGCGGCCAAGCGATATAACGCTATGGCGGTGGTAGAAACCAACAGTTACGGGCTAAGTGTCCATGAATACCTGCAACAAGAGGGGTATCATAGCTTTTATCGGACAACGAGCTTCGATAAGGTGACTAATGGGTGGCAAAACCGCCTTGGTTTTCAAACAAACGTAAAAACTAGGCCACTTTTGTTCTCGAGGCTCTATGAGTACGTCAGTCGGGGCTGGGTAAGGACCAATTGCCCGAGGTTCCAGGCCGAAGCCAACCGATTGCACTACAACAGCAGGGGTAAAGTAGAAGCTTCTTCTGGTCAGCACGATGATATGATCGTGGCAACAGGTCTTGCGCTAATGGGCCTTGACCAAGTAGATGAGATCGCAGAAGAGGTGCAGAAATCTTATAAACCACGGAACATTCGAGAGATTCTTGAATGGGAAATGAATACTGGCAAGCTGTGGAAGGGTGATGAGGACAAAAACTTTGCTAGAGATAGCGAATTTGAAGTTCAAAGCATCTTAAGCAGTCTCTCATAATCGTCACTTGGGACGTAAAACCTCGTAAGAAAGGGAGAATAGAGCATGTTATCGCCAGAGGAACAGGAGCGGATGGTCGCCAGACTACAGGGGAATGAGCCGGAACAGGAAGTTCAGGAAGTAGCCCCCGAAGTAGAAGAGGAGCCCATCCATGAAGAGGAAGCGGAAGAAGAAGTTACTTCCGTAGAGGCCGCTGAAGCTGAAGACGAGAACGAGGAGGAAGAGGGGGGCCATGCGGTTCCTTACGACCGATTCCGACAAGTCAATGAACGACGTAAAACCCTTCAATCAGAGATTGAGAGCCGAGATCGTCGCCTCGAAGAGCTACAAGCAAAGCTGAATCAGCAATTTCAACAGGCCGAACAACCTCGTGAGTCTAATGATTATGACCTGGAGGATTTTGAAGAAGCTGATCCTGATAGCTGGGCTGCCCGCTTTAAGCAGGTGGAATCAGCAAACCAGGAAATGCAGGTCAAGATGGCTCATATGGATTTGCAGCGAGAAATAGCTCAAGCCGTTACCCAGTTCCCTAATGTCCCCGAGTCTTATCTCTGGGAAAGCATTGCTCAAAACGGGCACGTCAGTGCCCAAGCAGCAGCGGAGCAATACAGCGCTTTCGTTGCTGAGGTAGAAGAGGGCGCTATTGCCCGTTATTTAAAAGAGCAGGAGGCCTCAGTGCAGCATAATGCTCCACCAAGGCCTTCTTCACAACAAACTGTAGGTACTGAACACCTGGCCGAACCCGAAGGTCCTCGCACATTAGACGAGGCCCGGCAGGCTATGGTGATGTATCTTAATTCTTAGATAGGAAAAGAAAATGGCTTCGGTCAATATTTCAGATTTAGAAGCAATTCTAAAAGAGTTCTATCTTGGGCCGATTATTGAGGCACTCAATAGTCAGCTTGAGATGGTTGATCTTTTCAAAAAGATCACTGTCGATTGGTCGGGTAAGAAAGTTATTATCCCGATCCATGTTTCCCGTAACACTGGAACTGGCTACCGCCGAGAAGGAAATCAGATTCCTCAAGCTGGCGGCCAAGGTCACGTCGATCTGACGATTACCGCACGGTATCTCTACGGTCGATTCTCCTTGACTGGTCCCGCAATTGCATCGGCTAAGACCACCGCAAACAGCTTTGCGACTTATGTCCAAACTGAAATGGATGGCCTTGTCACCGATGTTAAGGTGCTTGCTAACCAGAACATGTGGACTGGTGGCGGCTGCGTTGGTTTCATCCATGACCGCATTGACCTCGCGGCTGGTGTCGCTGGCCCTGTGGGCGGTGTTGCCTTTACGGGCAACAAAGACGTTGGCATGGCACTGCAAAACCTTGACAGCGCGTATTCTGTCGCCAACTCGCGAACGAGCATTAACATTGTTCGTCTTGATGACTACAGCAATGCGAATACCCTCGGTGTCATGATGGCGGACTTTGGTGCAGGGACTCCCGGCACTCTTGATATTGAGCCTGTTGCTGCCGGCAAGCTTGACCTGTCTCCCATGTCAGGTGAGTACGCTGCGATGATTCAGGTTCTTGAAACCGGCAAGCGTGGTGGCCTCGCTGGTAATCGCACCTTTACGGCTGATGCCGTGGTTCCCACAGGGATGGATTTCCCAGCATGTAAAAACGCTGTTCAATCTGAAGCTCTGGGTGTCTATGCGAACCTCGGTTTGCAGAGCCACTTTGGGAATGATCGCAACACCGCGTCCAACGCTCCGCTTCGCTCGACGGTCCAGGCAATTGATGCCAAGGCTGTTGCGACGAACGACGCTCTCGACTTCGGTCGTATGCAGGGCATCCTGGACGAGATCCAAATCCTTGGTGGCGAGAACCCGGACTGCCTGTATGTGCATCCGATCTTCCGCCAAGAGTATGCATCGTTGCTCAGCTTCACTGCTGCTGCTGTCACGACCTTTAGCAAAGATGCTCAGGGTCCTGCTGGCACGGCCGAAGCTGGTTACAGCGCATACGCTTTCGCCGGTATTCCGGTGAAGGTAAGCCGTCACTGCGGTAAAGGCCTTGTTGTCTTCCTGCGGACGGGCACCTGGTGCATTACCGAGCTTCAAAGCTTCGGCATGGCTGATCTGGACGGCAATGTCCTTAGCCGTTTGTCCGACAAGGATGAATGGGAAGGCTTTGTTCGTTGGTATTACAACCTGGTTTGCAAAGAGCCTAACCGTAATGCTATTTTGTGCGGGATTAAATTCTCGGGCATGTAGTCCTTTCAAGCTGGCCCCCCCCTTAAGGGGGGGGTCCAGCGAAGGAGAGCAGATGAATACCTCAGCTTTCGGCGCAAAGCAGATTATGACTCGGCATTCGCCGGAGAAAAAAGGCGGTAATGCTGGCGGTGCTTTGGCTGGTGCGGCTAGTGGTGCCCTGGCGGGTGCTGAGCTTGGCTCAGCCATTCTTCCTGGCTGGGGAACCGCTATCGGCGGGACTCTCGGCGCTATCGGTGGTGGAGTAATGGGAGCCGGCTCAAGCGATGAGTCGGCAATGGCTGAGGCATCTAGCCTTCCTGATAAATACAACAAAGCCAACAAGACTTATGAGGCGACAGTAAAAGCGCGAGAGCTTGCTGCTAAAGAAGCTGCCAAAAAAATTAAAGGCGGCGCAAAAAAAGCAGTGAAAAAAGCAATGAAAAAAGCAGCAAAGGCGGTGTAGCTTGCATAAGGGTGTAGTTTTAATTGCTGAGAATGTTATTCCTCAAGACAAAGAAGTTAAGCTTCCCAAGGGTGGGAAGATCAGAAGCCAGCTTGACTCCTTCACTACGCAACGCCAACGCTACACTCGAGTTTGGGATATGTGCGGACTCTTTCTTCAGGGTCAGCAGCATATTCGGTGGGATAAGAACCTAAGGAACTTTATTGGAACGCCTTTAGGGCGACGACAAAGCAGAGTTACCTTTAATCTTATTATCAATATCTATCGAAACCTTCTGGCGCGACTAAGCATTGCTTATCCCGCTATTTCCGTCATGCCGTCCAGTCCCTCGACTGAGGACATCATGAAGTCTGAGGCGTCGGAAACCCTGCTTCGTTACTACTGGCACTCAGAAGACATGAAGGGAACCTTAACAACCCTTCTCGAGTGGCTGCTTGTTGCTGGCAATGCAGCGCTCCACACCTTTTACGATCCTGAAGATGACAAGATCCACACGACCGTGGTTAGTCCTTATGATCTTTTTCTTGAGCCCGGAGCAACCAAGGTTGCCGAGTCAAGGTTTTGTGCAGTTAGGCATGTTGTTCATCGGGACGATCTCCTCAAGGCATACCCTGATAAAGCCGACATCATTAAAAAGTCTGGCGAAAAACCGCAGCGAGTTTTCAGAACCTTCTTCCAGTCCAACAGCGGAACCGAAGGCAACGAGCTTAAAGATCGTCTCGAGGTCTTTGAGGTTTACATGAAGACTGGCGAGATGGGGATGCTGCTTGGAACCGAGTGGCTCTATAAGTCCAAGTGGCCTGTGGGCAAGTCGCCTATCTCAGTAATTCAATACACAAAAATCCCTGGCCGCATTTGGGGTATGGGCATGATCGAGCCACTGCTTGAACTTCAGACCATGTACAACCGGGGCCGCGCCCAGGTAATCCAGAATGCGGAGCTTATGGGGAACCCTAAATGGTTGATCCCCAAGTCTTCTGGAGTAGCTAAAGATGCGCTCTCGGATTCTCGCCCAGGCGAAAAGGTTGTGTACAACGCTAACTCAGGACCGGCTCCTAGTCAGGTCGCTGCTGCTCCTTTACCTAGTTATGTATTGGATAACATTCGACAGCTATCATCTGAAATGCATGATGTGGCCGGTGTGCATAGTACAAGTCTCGGTAAGCGGGCTATTGGCATCGAATCCGGCGCTGCTATCGAGTCCCTCTCCAGTCGAGATTCTCAGCAGTTGCTGGTAACGCAGCACAATATTGAAGAAGCGGTTAAAGACACCGCTCTTTGCATCTTGGAAATGGCCCGTAAGTTTTACACAAAAGAGCGCATGATCCGAATGATGGATGACACAGGCCGTGTTATTCATAAGGCATTAAGCAATACGGATCTCTGTGATGATCCAGAGATTTACCTCGAAGCAGGGTCTTTATTCCGAGACGAGAAGAAGGATCGGGATCAGCGCGTGCTTGAGATGGTCAAGCTCGGATTGCTTGATAAGAGCGAAGCACTTAAAGCTCTTGATTATCGCACGGGCAACGCTCGCGTAACAAAACAGATGGCTGGATTTAGCCATGCTCACGATATGCTTAACGCAATCATTGAGGGCAACGCTATCGAGATCATGCCAACAGATAACCTTAAGGCGTTCGGTGAGGTCTTTGAGGGCTTCATGCAGACCCAGCCTTATTATCAGCTTCCTCCCGAAACCCAGGACTACATTCGAGATGTTCTGGTTGCTGTTGCGACATTCGGAAAAGAAGACGAGCAGTTTATGGAGAAGCAGCTTGAAAGAACTGTCTTTCCTCGTATCGCTAAAAAGCCTTCTAATGCTGCCCAGAACATGGCTTCGGTTGATAGCCCCGATACAGTTAATCAGATGGGTCAGGCATACAGTAGCATGGATGAACGTAGGGCTGTCGTTGATGACGCCAAGCCTGTCTTATCAAATGCCGCAAGAATGGGTGGTGTATAATGACTCCAGCCAATGTCTACTCGATGTTTAAGTCTTACATGGATGAGGCTGATACAACCTTCATTACAACGGACCAGGTTGAGACTTATCTGGACCAGGCCTATGCGGATTTCAGGCAGGCTGTATGCAACATTGATCCCTACATCTATGCGACAGAGCTTGTCTTTACAGCCACAGGAACCAAAATAGATTTAACTGCTGGCCTTGGTGCTCCGGCTGTCACTCTTTGCGGGCCAACCGCAACCGCCGGAAAAAAGCTAGAGCGTGTTCTTCGTTTGGCTCGAGTGACTTCAGGCGATGAGGTCCTTCGCTATCTCAATCCGGCTCCTTCAGAGAAGACCATTTCATTTGATGGGTATGCACTTGTTAACACGAACCTCATTCTTGGTGGATCTTATACAGGATCTTTTCGTCTTGAGTATGTACCCCATCATAATATTGATTTCACTGGCGGCACTTCTGCTTATCTCGATGAGCTAGATAGCTTCCATGATATGATCCCGCTTTATGCGTATCTTCGTTATGCAATTAGGGATGCTGCTGATTTACCCCAAGTAAATCAGGAGCTGAACCGAAAGCTAAAAGAACTTCAGACTTACCTCGAGCAGGGCAGGAGCCATGAGGGCTCCCAGTATGTGGACTATTACGACAATTGGGCTTGGTAAATGGCTGCACCAGGAAACGAAATTGATCTCCTTGCGGGTGGGGTAGAGCAAACCGATCAGCGCAGAGAGGGTTGGGCTCAGAACCTATGGAAGGTTCGTGAGACCGTTTCTGTGCGCCCTGGCTGGGGCCAGATTGCCGAACTAGACACGACCCTTGGTATGGATATCAAATCCGCCTCGGGGGGCGCTCAGTTTGAATCTACGGACTATGGCTACCGAAAGCTGCTAGGCTCTCATTATATTAAAGCCTCCTTTGGTAATGAGCAGGTTGTCACTCTTTTTCTTGCTCGAGCAAATTCAGGGAACACCTTTGGTGAGCACAAAGAGTTTCGTTGGGATCTTTATTTAATTGCTCGCATCTTTGACCTGACAACCAATAAGCATTGGGAAGAAGTCTTTCATCGTCACACTTCAGAGTTTGCCCTTGACGGAAGTCTTAATGGCGGCGTTTGGTTTGGAGATCAGATCGAGCCCTCAATGCCAAGTACCTGGCATGGTTGTTATGAGTCCGCTTATACTCGAGACAACAGTAGTTTTATTGCAGGGCAAGATGGGCCTGAATGGTTTTTCCAGGTTTATCAAAACACATTGTACTTTGGCGCTCCTTCGCAGGGCGTTTACATGTATCAGCCTGTAGACTTTAAAGGTCTTAGGTATCAGCAGTTAAGTGTCTCAGAGGAGTTTGATTGGGTTAAGGGGTGGTCAGAGAGCACGCTTATTAAGCGCCTTAACTTTACTCCTGGTGTTTATAGGGATGGTTTTGTTTATGCTGAAGACAGCGCACTAACAAAAATCAAAGCAGCTACAGTATTCAGAGATCGGCTTGCTTTCGCCACAGAGCATGAAGTATTCTTTTCTGATCCAGGTAGAGTTTCAAGCATTATTGCTTCCAACTTTATTCAGTGCCCCTCTGTAAATAAGATCACGGCTATCACCGAGATCCGTGGCAATCTTCTAATTTTTACATCAAGTGAAACCTATCTCTATATTCCGTCAGAAGGAACGATCATTTCTCGAGGGCGTCCTCCTATCAACGTAAGTAATAACATTGGCTGCGTTGGCTCTGGGGCTGTGTTGGTAGCAAACAACCAGGCTACTTGGGTTTCAAGCACAGGTGTTCATTCTACTTCTGACGGAAAATCTATTAGTGAGCTAAGCTCTGACATTAAAAGCTTCTGGAAGTCTGGTGGTCTTATGACCAATCCGATGACCAGTTACTTCGAGTCTGCGCTTACTCCCGACGCAAACAAGGGCTATGTTGATATTACGAACATTGACCCACCAAGAACCCTGATTCAGTTTGATCCTGATGATGTGACCCTGGCTTATAACCACGGCAATCAAACATTGCTTATGGGGTGCCCTAATCTAAACGGGGCATGGTGCTACTCTTATGGGATGTGGTCCTGGTGGCCCATGGAGAGTGTAGCCAATGAAACAGGCGGTGCGCCTCAGGTTAATACAACCAAGAATTTAATTGAGCCTCGAATAGTCTCTTCTTCTACGGGTTTCTATGCTGTCTGCGGTGTTAACCGAGACACAATGTTTAATAATGCGCTAGCTCATTGGGATGGAAATGTTACTGGCTTAGCTGCAGACTCTTTAGGTTCTAACTTTGTGTTAACAGGGCTTGGTTACGGAGGCGCTCTTGATCGCTCCTGCGTAGATGAAGATCAACGTCTAGGGTCTTCTAAGTATATGGCTGTATCTAAAGGGCCTATTGATGGCAGGGATCACCGGCTCTACTTCCGTCCAATGTATGGCGAAGAGTCCGTTGCGGGCACAACTTACTATTGTCCTATTGAGTTAGTTCCTCCTCGGGCTGCTGCTGCATGGAACGGAAACTTGGTTGCTTACACCTTTAGGTTTAAGTTTGATAACAGTGTTTGGAGTCCAAACTCTGATGTCGTGACAGGTTTGATTCATCCTAGGATTCCGACCGAGAGACTAAAAAGTTCAGGAGGGTTTACCCTGGTAGCAGAAACTGATGCTGGTGGGGCTGCTACCCCTGGCGGTGGATACATTACTGTGACCTGGGTTGGCGGCGGTATTCCTGCTGGCACCTATGCGAATCAGCCCGTTCTCAATGTAGCTAAAAGAAACTCTAATCCTCTTATCGAATTACCGTTTACTCCGCTCACTACAACAAAGACGATGGGTGGCTTAGGTGTTCTTATGATTGCGTCGCAACTTACAGATAGTGTGGCTCAAACAATTGGCGACCTACCAACACTTGCTTGGACAGGAATGGTTGTCGGAACAAGCAATAAGCACATCTTAGACTCTAAGGCTCAGCCTGTAGACTGGGCATACAAGAGTCGGCACCTAACCAACAACGGCAAGCAAATGAGGGCTCGTGGAATTTATGCCCGCCTTCAGAGTACAGGACCAGGGCTAACTAGGATTATCCCTAACTGGGTGTGGGGTTTGTATAATGTTTTGCTTGGTTCAGATGATAAAGATTACACCACTCAAGTTGTGGACTATGATGATGACATCCAAAAGATTCAGGATAAACTAACGCTTCGCAGCCGCTTCAGGACATCTTCTAATGATAAGATGGGGCTTCGTATATTTGGTAGTGCAGCAAGCAACCCCAAATGGGGCAGCGTCGCTGCTCCTGGCGATGGAGACTATCTTATTGATGACATCCAGACAGATACGATCGCTACTTCGGATAGCATTAAGGGTGAAACGATCAGCTACATGGTCTTTGGTTTCATTAGAAACCGAGCCAGCAAACTAACCATCGAAGGTCTTAAGGGTGTGTTGAGACCCGCTGGAG